>Ga0316191_10000041_pt1 | contig 57506 bp, 53 predicted proteins | sample Eddworburr2cm_MG_FD_204928 | JGI IMG/M metagenome (GOLD analysis project Ga0316191, IMG submission 204928) | Coastal sediment microbial communities from Maine, United States - Eddy worm burrow 2 cm | ecosystem: Environmental > Aquatic > Marine > Coastal > Sediment | place: USA: Maine...
TCCGATCAGAGTCGAGCTGGCTGCGCTTACCACGGAAGACTTCGTGCGTATCCTGCAGGAACCCGACTGCAGCCTGACGGAACAATACGCCGCGCTCATGCAGACAGAAGGCGTTGCACTGGGGTTTTCCGACAGCGGTGTCCGGCGGGTCGCCGAAATCGCTTTCCAGGTCAATGACCACTCCGAGAACATCGGTGCACGCCGGCTCCACACGGTGCTGGAACGGCTCCTGGAAACGGTTTCGTTCGAGGCGTCGGACCGGGACGGTCACACCGTCCGGGTCGATGCGGGCTACGTCGACGAGCACTTGGGCGAGCTGATCCAGGATGAGGACCTGACCCGATACATTCTCTGAAGCCGCCCGGCCGTTTGCCGCGTTAGAATATCCACCCCGCGCCGCCCGGCGCAGACAGTCGAGTGTCAGCCATGAGCACGGCCCCTGTACCGACGGAGCTCCGACTCCATCGCAAGTCCAGAGTACTGGAACTCACCTATGGTGACGGCAGACGATTCGAGCTGCCATGCGAATACTTGCGGGTCTATTCACCGTCCGCCGAAGTCCGCGGCCATGGGCCGGGTCAGGAAATACTGCTGGTCGGCAAAGAAAGAGTCGGGATCGCCGCGGTGGAGCCGGTCGGCAGGTACGCAGTCCGCTTGCGGTTCGATGATGGCCACGACTCGGGCCTTTATACCTGGGAGTACCTCTACGAACTCGGCGATGAACAGGAACAGAAGTGGGCAGACTACCTGGGACGCCTGGATGAGGCCGGGTACCAGCGCAAGCAGGAGCTTGCCGGGAGCGCGGACTCGTGAGCCGCTCTCAGCGATCGACCGATTTCGGTTTCGAAGATGTGCCATGGGAAGAGAAGGCCGACCGGGTCCGGGACGTCTTCGACTCCGTATCAGGTCGTTACGACCTGATGAACGATCTCATGTCCCTGGGCATCCACAGGGCCTGGAAGAGATTCGCACTGGCCAGGGCCCGCCTGAGCGAAGGCGACTCGGGCCTGGACGTCGCCGGCGGTACCGGCGACCTGGCGCTGGGGATGGCGCGCAAGGTAGGCCCGTCCGGCCAGGTGGTGTTAAGCGATATCAATCACTCGATGTTGGCGCGAGGGCGTGACCGGCTCATCGACGCGGGTACGGCCGGCAATGTGTCTTTCTGTGTCGCCGACGCTGAGCACCTGCCTTTCCCGGCGGCCCGGTTCGACTGCGTCACGATCGGCTTCGGGCTGCGCAACGTGACTGACAAGCCGGCTGCCCTGAGATCGATGCGCGAGGTGCTCAGGCCCGGGGGTCAGGTGTTGATCCTGGAGTTCTCGAAGCCGGTCGTTCCCGGACTGACACCGATCTATGACCTCTACTCTTTCAAATTGCTACCGATGCTTGGCCGTGCTATCGCCGGCGATTCTGACAGCTACCGATATCTGGCGGAGTCGATCCGTATGCACCCTGACCAGGATTCCCTCGAGGAGATGATGATCGAAGCCGGTTTCGAGAACACCGGTTATCACAATCTCACCGGCGGCATCGTGGCCCTGCATTTCGGTTATCGCCTCTGAGCCACCGGGCCGGCCATGCGCACACCGCTGCTCAATCCCCTCGAAAACCTCCTCAACAGAGGCATCGATGCCTCCGTCGAGGCCCGCAAGCTGCGGCGCGAGCTGAGTGGGCGCAGCCTGCGGCTCGACCTGTCGGGCTTGCCCGGATCCATCATGTTGAACGCTCGCGACGAGGGCCTGAGCCTGGAGATTGGCGCCCCGGCAGAGGCAGATTGCATCATCCGCGGTTTGCCGTTGACGCTATTGAGGGCAGGTCTTGGTGGCTCGACGCAGGCATTGCAGTCCGGCAATGCAGAAGTCTCCGGTGACCCGGTTGTCGCCCAGGACTTTCAGCGCTTGCTGGACCTGGCAAAACCGGACTGGGAAGAGGACCTGTCTGCGCTGGTAGGTGACGTTGCCGCACACCAGGCAGGCAATCTGGTTAGGGCCCTCGCCGACTGGGGCAGGAACCTGGCAGAGGTGCTGGCACGGGACGCCGGCGAGTACCTGTCGGAGGAGAGTCGGCATCTGCCGTCGCGATTCGAAGTCGAGGAGTTCCTCGACGATGTCGATCGGCTGCGCGATGACGTTGAGCGGTTCATTGCCCGCCTCGCGAGGACAGAGCGCGAGCATCGCGGAGACGATCGATGATCGGCCCACGCCAGATATTCCGCATGGTTCACATCATCCGGGTATTGCTGCGACACGGTCTGGATGAACTTTCGGAGGATAAAAGGATGCGGCGCACGACGCGCGCGCTTCGCATCCTGCTTCTGACCGGTTCCCGTGCGGGCACCCCTGATCACCCGCGCGGCCGTCGGGTCCGGGAGGCACTACAGGAACTCGGGCCGATTTTCGTAAAGTTCGGCCAGACCCTGTCTACGCGCAGGGACTTGCTGCCCCGCGATGTCGCTGATGAACTGGCGCGTCTTCAGGACAAGGTCCCACCATTCTCTTCGGCCGAAGCGAGGGAAAAACTGGAGGCCATCTACCGTGGCCCCCTGGAAACCGTCTTCCGGCGATTCGATGAGGAACCGCTCGCCGCGGCCTCTATCGCCCAGGTACACGGTGCGCAACTTGCCGGAGGCGAGGAAGTCGTCGTCAAGGTATTGCGACCTGGAGTCGCTGGGCAGATACGCAGAGACCTGGACCTGATGTTCGGTATCGCCCGGGTGGTGGTCAGGACCTGGCCCGAGGCACGCCGTCTTCGTCCGATCGAGGTCGTGTCGGAATACGAGAAGGTGATCCTCGATGAGTTGGACCTGATGCGCGAGGCCGCCGCGGCGTCGCAGCTGCGCAAAAACTTCGAATCATCGCCCCTGTTGTATATCCCGACCGTGTATTGGGATTACTGCCGCCCGGGCGTCCTGGTCACGGAGAGGATTCACGGAGTTCCCATAGGCGATACGGCCGAACTCAACCGCAAGGGTGTGGACATGGCTCTGCTGGCGGCACGCGGCGTGGAAATCTTTTTCACCCAGGTCTTCAAGCACAACTTCTTCCACGCCGACATGCATCCGGGCAATATCTTCGTCGATGTCGGCGACCCGGCCGATCCGCGCTACATAGCCGTAGATTTCGGCATCGTGGGCAGCCTGGATCCGAGAGACCAGCAGTATCTCGCCGAAAACTTCCTGGCGTTCTTCAAGCGAGACTACCAGCGGGTAGCCAAGCTGCACATCAATTCGGGCTGGGTGCCGCGGGAGACTCGCCTGGATGAACTGGAATCCGCTTTCCGTACCGTCTGCGAGCCCATCTTCAATCGCCCGTTGAGCGAAATCTCCTTCGGCCAGTTCCTGGTCAGGCTGTTTACCGTCGCCCGGCGATTCGGCATGGAGATCCAACCGCAACTCATACTGCTGCAGAAGACGCTGTTGAACATCGAAGGGCTCGGTCGGGAACTTTATCCCGGGCTGGACCTGTGGGAGACCGCCCAGCCCATCCTCGAGCAGTGGATGAATGACCGGATCAGCGGCAGGGCTGTCATCAGCCGGCTGCGGGAACAGCTTCCGGAGGTTGGGGAAACCCTGCAGGAATTCCCGCAGGTGGTGCACGCGCTACTGCAGCGGGCCTCGGAGGGTGAACTCGAGATCAGGATCTCGGCGCCCGGGATCGACCAAATGCGACGGGACAACCTGGCCATCGCCCGTCGACGCCAGGCAAATCTCGCGGGTGCGGCGATGCTGATCGCCGCAGCAGTACTGGTCGGCCTGGGAGCTTCCCCCGCGTGGATGGGCTGGCTGATCGGCGCAGGCGGCCTGCTGTTGATGTTTGGTCCGCATCGCTAGGCCGGCGCCCGCCGGCGACCGGCGCCGGTCCCTGACCCGGGCCCCTGGCGGGTCAGGCGCTGCGTCCACCGCAAGTGTCAGTTATTCTGGGCACCCTGGTCTATCCAGGCACGCAGCGTTGTGACCTCACTCGCCAACAGTTTGTCCTTCTCACCGTGCGGCATGGCGATGGCCGGATCCGCCCGTCCCTCGACCAGCACCACCAGCGTGCTGCCAAAGCTGTCGCCTGCCACCACCACCGGCCCGAATCGGGTGCCGGCCATGACGCTGTCGTAGTCCACGAAGCTGAGACCGCTCGCCTCGTATCCGGGCTGGCCGGGCGCATGGCACTCGCCACAGCGGCTCTGCAGGATCGGCATGACCTCCGCGCTGAAGCTGATCGCAGGTGGCTCGGACCTGCCGCAGGCGCACAAACTCATCGCCAGCAGCAAGCCGATCGGGAAGCGAATCGGGATGCTCATTGTTTCTTCTCCTTACCCGCGGCCATGACCGTCATCCGCCTAGTATAGCCATGCGGCATGAGGATCGGCTCAGTGCAGCTGCCCGCGTATGCGGCGATAGGCCTCGGCGATCTCGGCGGCTAGCATGTCGAAGGCCGACCTGACATCCCCGGATGCCTGTTTTGCTTCCTTGCTGGCCGCTGCCGCCCTCGACTCCAGATCACCCCATTTGTGCTCCAGCTTTTCCCACTCTTCTCGCGCCTCCGCCCTGGCCAGGTGGGCCCTGACGCGTAACTCGTCCCGCTCCGTCCTCAATCTGTCCAGGACATGCTCGACCTTCTCGTGATGCTCTGTCATTACCGTTCTCCTGTTGGCGGACACCGAGACCAGGCTCTGTCCGACGAAACGTCCTTTCCATAACAGATATATAGAAGTTTCGACGGTCGATTAGAAGGTCCGCCAACGAATAATTGCCGCGATACCCGCCCGCTGCCGACGCTGCCCGATGCACGGAGGGCGATCAGAATGCCCTTAGCCCTGGTCTTCCCCGGTGGCGTCGCGGATGGCGAGAAAGTAATGGTAGAAACGGCTGTCCCGACGATAACCGAGGGACTCGTACAGCCCCTGCGCGACGTGATTATCGGTGGCGGTCGCCAGGCTCAAACCGGCCGCGCCGCTGTCCTCGGCAAGATGCCGCGCAGCGCTCATCAGCAAGCGTCCGATGCCGCGGCCACGATACCCGGGATCGACGAACAAATCATGGAGTATCCAGATCGGGTGCGCATCGACCGAGTCGAAGCTGGGATAGAGCTGTACGAATCCTGCTGGCCGCCCGTCTATCTCGGCCAGATAGATGGTGGATTCCCCGCTCCCCTGCCGGTCATGCAGGAATGCCCGGGCGGCGTCCAGATCAGAGCTCCGGCCATAGAAACACCGATAGGCATCGAACAGCGGGGCGATGCGATCGACGTCCGCTAGGACGGCCCGATTGATCTGAACGTCTGGCATCCGTTAAGGATACGCCGATTCCGGCGCCCCCTGAATCAGGCTGGCGCCGGCGTGATGCGTTCCCTGATCACGCCGACGCGACTCAGGATCGGTCGCAAAAGTCAGTCCCGCTGCTTGAGGAGATCGCGAATCTCGGTCAACAACACCTCTTCCTTGGAGGGCGCTGGCGGTGCCGCAGGTTTCTCTTCTTCCTTTTTCTTGAGCGAGTTCATGGCCCTTATCGCCATGAAGATGGCGAAGGCGATGATGATGAAATCCAGTAGTGTCTGGATGAACGCCCCGTAGCTGATCAACACCGCCGGCGTCTCGCCGACAGCCTCTTTCAGCGTGATCGCCAGATCGCCGAAATCGACGCCACCGATGAGCATGCCGATCGGCGGCATGATGACGTCCTTTACGAACGAGGACACGATCTTCCCGAAGGCCCCGCCGATGATAATGCCGACTGCCATGTCGACCACGTTGCCGCGCATGGCGAACGACTTGAACTCTTGCATCATCCCCATCTTCTCCTCCCCGAGTGTTGTCCTTGAGCTCCATCCGGCCTGGCCAGACCGCCCCCTCGCGCCGTGGACAAGCCGGATGCACCCATCAACTTACACGATTTCGAGCTCAGGCGTGAGGCCGGAGAGCAGTCAGGAAAGCGGCCGGATCATCACCTTTTTCGAGGGCCTCCACCAGTGCCGAGCCGACCACGACACCCGGCACATGTCGACCGATCTCGCTGACCTGGCCGGCACTCCGAACACCGAATCCGGCGCATACCGGGACCCTCGAACTGGATACGACCCTGTCCAGATACCCGGACAGATCGCCACCGCCTCCGGCGTCGCCCCCGGTGATGCCAGTCACGGTGACCGCATACAGGAATCCCCGGCTTGCCCGGCCTGCCGCCGCCAGCCTTGCATCGGTCGTCACGGGGGAGACCAGCTGCACCAGCGCCAAGCCCTCGGCAGCGAGTTCCTGGTCCAATTCCTCGCTTTCATCCAGCGGCAGGTCAGGGACGATGAACCCGGCCACGCCCGCGGCGCACGCCTGTCGAGCGAGTTTCCCGAATCCCATCGCCAACAAGGGATTCAGATAGCTCATAAGGACCACCGGCGCCGATGGCGCCGGATTCATGGCGCCGATCTCGTCGAGAATCCACTGTAGTGTCACGCCGGATTCCAGCGCGGCATGAGAGGCCCTCTGGATCGTAACGCCGTCCGCCATAGGGTCGGTGAACGGGACGCCGACCTCGACCACGTCCGACACCGAGGCGACTTTTGCCAGGTCCGACCGAAACGACGCCATCGCCGGATAGCCGGCGGTGATATAGGACACCAGGGCAGTACGTCCCGCCTCGCCAGATTGACGGATCGCCTGCTCGATGCGTTGACTGCCGTTCATCTCGAATCCCTTTTCGGAGGATGTTGGCTGAGCGTGGGCATGTCCTTGTCGCCACGGCCAGACAGCCCGATGATCACGGTCTTTCCGGGATTCTTGCCAGCCCAGCGGCGAGCGCCAGCGAAGGCGTGAGCGGTCTCCAGCGCCGGCAGAATGCCCTCAAGCGCCGCGCACTGGTCCAGCGCATCCAGGGCCTCATCGTCTGACGCCGTCTGGTACTCGACTCTTCCGATGGACGCCAACAGTGAATGCTCTGGCCCTACGCCAGGGTAGTCGAGACCTGCCGAGATCGAGTGAGTCTCCTGGATCTGCCCATGCTCGTCGTGCAGCAGGATCGAATAACTGCCGTGGAGCACGCCGGGGCGTCCGTGGCTCAAGGTCGCAGAATTGTCGCCCAGGCCGCCGCCGCGGCCGCCGGCTTCGATGCCGAGGAGAGAGACGTCACGGTCAGCCAGAAACCCATGGAACAGGCCGATGGCGTTGGAGCCACCGCCCACGCAGGCGATGACCGCATCCGGCAGCTTGCCGCAGCGCTCCAGGATCTGGGACCTGGACTCACGTCCGATGACTGCCTGCAACTCCCGGACAAGATAGGGGTAGGGGTGGGGTCCGACCGCGGATCCCAGCAGATAGTAGGTTTCTACAGGGTCCGATACCCAGTCGCGCAACGCCTCGTCGATGGCCGCCCGCAACGTGCGGTCGCCCGAAGTGACCGGCACGACTTCAGCACCCAGTCGCTTCATCCTGTCAACATTGGGCGCCTGACGCTCGCAGTCGATGGAACCCATATAGACGACGCACGGCAGGCCCACCCTGGCGCAGGCGGCCGCGGAGGCCACCCCGTGCTGACCCGCGCCGGTCTCGGCAACGATCCGGCGGGCGCCGAGTATCTTGGCGAGAAGCGCCTGGCCGAGCGCATTGTTGATCTTGTGAGCGCCCGTGTGGGCCAGATCCTCGCGCTTTAGCCAGACTTCCGCGCCCCACTCGCGGCCGAGCGCAGGGGCCGGAGTGAGCGGCGTCGGTCTCCCCGCCCAGTCGCGCAGTTCCGCCGAAAGACAGGCCTGAAAGCCCGGCTCATGCAGGTGCTGGTCGATTCCCGCCTGCAATCGGTCGAGGGCGGGCACCAGCGTCTCGGGGACATAGCGCCCGCCGAACGGTCCGAAGCGTCCGCGTTCGTCCGGAAAGCGGCCATCAAGCAATGCCGCGAGCAAATCCTCGTCTTCAACTGTCTGGTCTGCATCAGGGTTCATGAGACATCTCCAATGAAATCCTTCTGTCGATCGGCCTCGCGGACGGCCTCCACAAATGCCTTGATCAGCCACGGATCCTTCTTGCCCCGGGATACTTCCACACCGGAGCTCACATCAACCCCATATGGCCTGACGCTCCTGATCGCCTCGCCAACATTTCCGGGGTGCAGACCGCCGGCGAGAATCACCCGGGTCTTCGCGGCCAGCTTGCGGGCCTGGGACCAGTCTGCCACCTCCCCGCTGCCGCTGACGGACCCCTCGAACAACAGGAGTCGTGGAAGCTTCCCTGGCGTCGGGCGCCCCTCGCGGAAGACCGGCAGTGGCCGGCAAGGCCCAAGCAGCTCGATACGATCAAAGTCTTCGACATCAGTCTGCAAGAACACCGGATCGAGCACCTTGACGACCTTCGCCACCTCATGGGGATCCGGGTGCCGCATCACGGCGACGCTGATAATGCTCTCCGGCAGCGATTCGGCCATGCGGGCAGCCGCCTCCGGCGTCACCCGCCGCGGTGACTCCGCGAACACGAACCCGACCGCGTCCGCTCCCGCGTCGATCGCTGCGTCCAGCATTTCGAACGAAGACAGCCCGCAGATTTTTATCTGCGTCCTCACGCCATCTCTCCGGCAGCGCCACGACCGGCGGCGAGCATGTCCCGAAGCAGCCCCGACGGATCCTCGTCGCGCATCAGAGCCGTTCCTACCAGCGACAGGCCGTATCCTAGTTGCGCGGCGCTGCGAACATCCTCCGCCGCAGTCATGCCGCTCTCCGCCACCTTCGGGTAGCCGCTCGGGAACCGGTGGGCCAGAGCCGAGAATCGCGCCGGCTCGATCGCCAGCGTTTGCAGATCCCGGCAATTCAGGCCCAGCAACAACTGCTCAACGGGGTCATGATCTTCGAGGACGGCGGCAGCCCGATCGAGATCGGTTTCGTCGAACGCCTCAAGCAGCGTGAACATCCCCAGCCGGCCTGCAAGCGCAAGCAGGTTTGCCAGCAAATCATCCTCCAGAATCCGGACGATGAGCAGGATGCCGCCGGCGCCAGCGGCGCGGCATGCATAGATCTGAATTGGATCGACAATGAAATCCTTCGCCATGGCCGGGATGCCAAGGGGCCCAAGAACGGCTGCTGCCCGACGCAAATGGGACAGGCTGCCGCCGAAACGACTGGGCTCTGTCAGGACGGACACCGCTGCCGCACCCGCCCCGGCGTAGACGCCTGCCCGCGTCTCGATGGCATCACTGTCGGCAGACAGTACGCCTGCAGAGGGTGAGGTCATCTTGATCTCGGCGATCAGGTCGAAACCCTTCGGGCTCAACGCAAGTCGGGGCGGGGGAGGCAAGCTCGAAGCCGCCTCCGCGAGACCGGCAGAATCAGGGTCCTGCCGCAGGCTCCGGGCTCGCCGCATTGAGGCGGCCGCCATCGCCGCAAGAAAATCCGTCGAGTCACTCAAGCTCGTCAGACCTCCCCCCGGCCAAGCCGTGGAAGCCCGTCCAACAGACGGGCGGCGGCCCCTTCATCAAGCGTCGCCGCCACCTCTTCGGCGGACTCCGGGGGGCCGGTTGAGCGACCTGTGAGCTCCAGGACGAGAGCGGCGCCCAACACCAGGGCATCCCGGTGAGCACCGTGTTCCTCGCCTTCGAAGACCGCCCTGATCCGGGCCGCGTTGCCGGTCGCGTCGCCACCCGCGAGATCATCCGCAGAACAGCGCGGCAACCCCCATTCAGCCGGATCCCGCACAGTCCGGGCGACCTGTCCGGGAGTCACGTCAAACAGCAGGAAGGGCCCGACCGGCGTAGCTTCGTCCCATCCGGGATCGCCGTGGACCACGAAGGCCCTCGACAGGTCAGTGCCTGACAGCGATTGTGCCATCAGTTCGGCCATTTCGGCGCTGAACGCGCCGATCAGATGATAGGGGGGCGCCGCGGGGTTAGTCAGCGGGCCAAGAATATTGAAGACAGTACGCACCCCCATCGACGAACGAACCGGCGCCACCGACTTCATCGCCGGATGATAATAGGGCGCGAATAGGAACGAGAACCCGAACCGCTGCAGATAATTCGCTGCCTGATGCTCATCCAGGGGTAACGGCATGCCCAGGGCCTCGAGCACGTCGGCGCTACCGCTCTTGCTGGAGATCGATCGATTGCCGTGCTTGATAATCGGCACGCCGCAGGCCGCGGCGAGCAGGGCGGTCCCGGTGGACAGGTTGAGGCTGCCTGATCCGTCGCCGCCGGTACCGACGACATCGGTCAGCCCTTCGATCGCCGGCAGTTCAGGGCGTCTTGCCAGCGAGCGCATGGCAGCCGCCATGCCGCGGATCTCGTCTGCGGTTTCGCCTTTCGATCGCAGGGCGGCGAGCACCGCGCCGGCCAGGGCGGGTGGACAATCCGGCTGGGTCAGCGCAACCAGGGTTCGGGCGGCGCCGGATTCGCCGATATCCTGGCCAAGGAGGAGCTGCTCCAGTATCTGACTAAGCTCTGACGGCATCGACTTCACCCCCCTGCGCTCTCAGTCCCCGGCGATCGAGAAAATTCTTCATCAAAGCCGGCCCGTCCGGCGTGAGGACACTCTCGGGGTGGAACTGCACGCCTTCGACCAAAAATTGCCTGTGCCGGATCCCCATGATCTCTCCGTCAGGCGTACGGGCCGTGATCTCCAGGTCATCCGGAAGATCGTCCTCCCTGGCCGCCAGCGAGTGATAACGGCCCACCAGCATCGGCTGCGGCAGGCCGGCGAAGACCCCGCGATCGTCGTGCCTGACCTGCGACGTCTTGCCGTGCATCAGTTCGCGGGCGGGGACGATAGCACCGCCTAGCGCAGCGACTATGCACTGGTGGCCGAGGCAGACACCGAGGATCGGGACACGTCCCGTGAACGTCCGGATCATGGCGACGGAATGCCCCGCCTCCGAAGGGTTGCCGGGCCCGGGAGAGACGATCAGGTGAGTCGGCCGTAGTTCCACGGCCTGGTCGACGCCGATCTGGTCATTACGATGAACCAGGACCTCCGCCCCCAGCTCCCGGAAAGCCTGCACGAGATTAAAACTGAAGGAGTCATAGTTATCTATCAGGAGGATCCGCTGTCTCATAGCCCGTCCCTCGCAATCTCCAGCGCCTTCTTCAGAATGGCGCTCTTCGCCATCACCTCCGCGTACTCGTTTGCGGGTGTGCTGTCGGCCACGATGCCGGCGCCGGCCTGATAGCTGTAACGCTGTCCCTCGAACACCAGCGTGCGGATGGCGATGGCCTGATCCATGCTGCCGGCACGGTCGAAATAGCCTACTGTGCCCGCATAGAAGCCTCTCCGGCGCGGCTCGTAGGTGTCGATCAGCTCCATGGCCTTTACCTTGGGCGCACCGACCAGGGTGCCGGCGGGAAAGGTCGCGGCAAAGAGGTCGAAGGCATCCCGCCCGGCCTCGAGCTCCCCCACGACCCCGCTGACCAGGTGCATCACGTGACTGTAGCGTTCAATCGCTCGGCTCGGCTGCACGCGTATGGTCCCTGGCACGCCTACGCGGCCGAGATCGTTGCGGGCCAGATCCACCAGCATCACGTGTTCCGCCGCTTCCTTGGGGTCTGCAAGCAGCTCACGTTCGTACTCGCGGTCCTGCTCTGCGTTTTCACCACGCGGCCGGGTGCCGGCGATGGGCCGCAGCGCGGCGGAACGGCCGTTCAGTCGCACCAGGGCCTCCGGTGAAGAGCCGGCGATGGCGGTGTCGCCGAATTCCAGGAAGTACATGTAGGGTGACGGATTGAGCAGACGCAGCGCCCGGTACGCCTCGAAGGGATGCAGGCTGCACTCGCCGGAGAAGCAGATGGAGAGCACGAGCTGATACACGTCGCCGACACGTATGTGTCGCTTCGCGGCCTCCACCGCGTCCATGAAAGTCTCGCCGTTCATGCTGGCGTCCGGTGCGGCGAAGCGCCCATGCCGCCGGGCCGGAATGCCCGCCTGCAGAGCACGCACGACATCATCCCGGACGGCTCGCCTCTCAGTCTCAGAGCCTGCATGTAGCAGCGCTGCGCGTCTCGTCAGGTGGTCGAAGACCAATACGCTGGAGGGGGCCAGCCAGACCGCCTCCGCTTGTTCTCCGGCCGGGGTCGGCGGTCCGGGAAGCCGTTCGAAGTAGCGGACGATGTCATAGGCTGCCGCCCCCACCAACCCGCCCTGGAAGGGCAATCCATCCAGGGCCGGCGTCAGCTCTGGCGTGGCCGCCAATGCCGCGCGCATGTAGTCGAGCAGCTCGGCGGCGCTGCCGGGCCTGGGTTGTGTCTTGCTGCCAACATGGAATCCGCCGGCGTCCAGCCTGATCTGGGCAGCGTCTCCGAACCCGAGGAACGAATATCGCGCCAGGCGCTCACCGCCCTCAACGCTTTCAAGCAGAAAACGCGGTTGGAACGACGCGAGCTTCAGGTAGGCCGATACCGGGGTATCCAGATCGGCAGCTATGTCGAATGGCGGCTCCATCTACTCCTCCCTCTTGATCCGCGGTCCGGGGGGAGGCTCATCGAAAAACCCATCCCCTTGAGGCTGCGGAGATGGGTTCGTGCGGTCAGCTAATTCAGAGGATCAACCGAGCGCCCGCACCCGCTCCGGGGCGACAGGCCACCAGTGCCAGTGGAGTTTGTCGGCGATCATTGACATCCCGACCAGTGTATCCACGTGCCGCATCGCGTCAAGCCCGATTGTGCAGCAGGCACAGGCTAAGGGCCCTCGCTGGCCCACCAGCGATCCGCGGGCGACATCTCTCACAGCTCGTACAGGGCCGACAGGACGAAAGTGAACCCGATCCACATGATGATGGTGAGCGGGATACCGACCCGCATGAAGTCTGAGAAACGGTAACCACCGGCGCTCATGATCAGCAGATTTGTCTGGTAGCCCATCGGCGTGGAATAGCTCATGTTGGCGCCAAACAGTACCGCGAGAACCAGCGGCTCCGGTGGCAGGCCGACCTGCTGGGCGATGCTGATGGCGATTGGGGTTCCGATGACCGCCGCGGCGTTATTGGACACGATGTTCGTGACCACCGAGAAGGTCACAATCAAGGCGCTGACGATGAACGTCGGAGACAGGCTGCTGGTCGCCTTGACGAACAACGAGGCGACGAATGTATCCAGTCCGGTGCTGATGATCGCCTGTCCCAGCGCGAGACTCGTAACGATGATCATTACTACGGAAGGACTGATAGCCGACAGCGCGTCGCGCCACTTCAGACACTGTGAAATCAGCATGACCGTGGCGCCGATGACAGCTCCGGCGAAGATAGGCAGGATGCCGGCGCCGGCGAGGATCACGACGACCGCCATAATCCCCAGAGCGAGCGGCGCTCGCTTGGTATGCGGCAGGTCCATGGTGCCGTCGAGAACCAGCATGTTGCCGCTTCTCTTCAGGTCGGCGATATTGCTACGCGGGCCCTGGACCAGGATAACGTCGCCTGCTCTCAGCAGGACATCCTCGAAGTCCCCCGAGATCTCTCCGGGTGCGGTGCGTGCCCGGTGGATCGCCATCGGCAGCAATCGGTAGCGGGCCCGGAACTGTGTTGCGTTCAATGTCCTCTGATGCAGCGGAGAACCGGTCGTGACGACCACCTCGGCAAGCTGCTGGTCGGCGCCGGCGGAAGGCAGGAAATCACCTTCAGCTGCTTCCGCACCGGCCGCATCGTGCATGGTCACGCCCAGAAGTCGTTCGAACTCCTTGAGGTTCTCCCGGGTATCCGCCACCAGCATGCGATCTCCCTCTTGGAAGATCAGCGATGGCAACTTGGCGACGAAGAGTCCGTCCGCGCGCTGGATCCGGTTGATCGTCATCCGCTTGCCGGTCCGTTCGCGGATTTCTGCCAGCGACTTGCCGAACGCGAAGCTGTCGCCGTTCACGAAGAACATCGCTTTGAAGATTCGCGGCGAGGTGTCGGCCATCGGCGGTTCGCGCTCGGGCAGCAGCCGCGGCGCGACCAGCCACAGAAACAGCAGTCCGATCGATCCGACGATGACCGCCGGAAGAGTGAAATCGAACATATCGAACCTGCGCATCCCCATATCCGCGGCGATAGCGACCACCAGCAGATTGGTCGACGTACCGATCGCTGTCCCCATGCCTCCGACCAGGGTCGCAAGACCCATGGGCATCAACATGGCCGAAGATGACAAGCGGTTGCGCAGCGAGACCGTGATCAGGATCGGCAGCAGCAGAATCACGATAGGCGTGTTGTTCAGGAACGCGCTGAGGACCGCGCAGCAGATCAATGTCCCCAGCAGGGCCAGCTTGGGACGGGCGGCCCAGGCTTTGGCCACGACGGCCGCCAGCGGCTGCAATGCGCCGGTCGTCTCGAGACCCTTGCCGATGATCATCAGCGAGACGATGGTCACGAGCGCAGAGTGGCCGAATCCTCTGAAGAACTCAGTCGACTGGATAAGCTTGCCATCGAAACGGTAGGGGAACAGCTGGAATCCCAGTACCAGCAGGGACAGGATCACGAGACACGAAGTCTCCATGGGAATGCGATCCCGGGAAAAAAGTATCAGGGCTACGATCGTCAGCCCCAGCACTGCGATGCCGTGGGCGTCGGGGAGGACAGTAGGCAAGGCGTCTCCTCGAGCTGATCCGGAACTCGCGCCGGCCACTGGGGCCGGCTGCGGTTCAAAATGCTATAGCATTTCCGCCTCTCTTGCCGCACAGATGCACAAGGTACCCGGACACCGGCCGCCCTCCATGGCAGCCCCGGAGCCCGGGCGGGCCCGACATCCCTGTGGCCCAGGCAACAAGGCTAGTGGGCTTCTGCCGTTACCGACAGTGCCCGTTTCCCGTCCGTTGCCGCTGATACATTGCGCCCGGCGACAACTATCCGGATCATGAATACCTTGCCGCCCATCGCCTGCCGAAACCGTTTAGCCGGGATTGATGAACATGTCGAGAGAGTCTCTTACGTTCGAACCCAAGGATGACGCCTTGCGGCAAGATGTCGGGCACCTCGGCGCCCTGGTCGGAGAGTTGATACTCGAACAGTCCAGCGAGCGTGTGTTCGACATGGTGGAGACGGTCCGCAAGGCGGCCATCCTCAGCCGCGAGCGTGATGGAGCCAGCATTGCCAGGATTCCGTGCGATGTGGCCCCGGACCATGAAGCCGAGCTGGTGAGGGCATTCTCGACCTACTTCCAGGCCGTCAATCTCGCCGAACGGGTCCACCGGGTGCGACGCAGACGGGACTGGCTGAGGCAGTCGGATAGCCCGCAACCGGGCAGCCTTGAGGATGCCCTGGCGAGCGTCGCAACAAGCGTCCACAGCCGCGACGACCTGCAGCGGATCCTCGACGGCATCCGGGTCGAGCCGGTCTTTACTGCGCATCCCACAGAGCCGACCCGCCGGACGATCCTCAGGAAACAACAACGGATCGCCCGCCGTCTGGTCGAACTGATGGATCCGTCACTCACACCTGACGAGAACGCGACTGCGTGGGGCCGGGTCCGGGAAGAACTCACCTCGATCTGGCAGACCGAGGAACACCCGGGTCAGCGGATGACCGTCAGTGACGAATTCGAGCATGTCCTGTTTTTCCTGACGGACGTGATCTACCGGGTCGTGCCGGTCTTCTATGAGAATCTTCAGCGCGCTCTCGACTCGGTCTTCGGCGAACTCGCGAAGGGACTGCGGATCCCTGTCCTGATTCGCTTCGGTTCCTGGGTCGGTGGCGACATGGACGGCAACCCCAACGTCTCCGCAACTACCATCAGCGCGACTCTGGCGGCTCAGCGGGACGCCATCCTGGCACGCTACCGTAGCGAACTGGTCAGGCTCGAAGAGATCCTCACCCAATGCCCCAGTCGCGTCGGTATCGATGCGCGTGTGATGGACCTCTGTGCGGCCTATGGGGAGATGTTCCCGGAGGTCACAGCCAGCATTCCAAAACGCCACCGCAACATGCCGTATCGCATCCTGGCCAGGCTGCTGCGCGCACGACTAAAAGCCACCCTGGACGAACAGCAAGACGGATTTGGCAGCGCCGCCGAATTCGTCGACGACCTCGAGGCGATCGCCACCAGCCTGCGCAACAATCGCGGCCAGCATGCCGGACTGTTCCTGACTCAGCGCCTGATATGGCGCGCGAGGACCTTTGGCTTCCATCTCGCCACTCTCGACCTGCGCCAGGATGCGTTGGTCCACCGGCGGGTCATCGGTCGGGCCCTCGGCGATGCCAGCTGGGAAGACCAGGGTGCGACAGAACGCGCCACCCGCTTGCGAGAGACGCTGTCCGGCCCGGCCGCGGCCGTTGCCCGACTGGATCGTGAGGGCGAGGCCGTGCTGGATGTTTTCCGCGCGGCACGGGAGGCTCGCGATCGATTTGGTGCGGAGGCGATCGGTCCCTATATCGTCAGCATGGCCAGGGCGGCAGACGATGTACTGTCAGTGCTGGTGCTCGCCCGCTGGGCTGAGCTGTGTGACAACGATGGCCACGTGCCGCTCGACGTGGCCCCCCTGTTCGAGACGCTGGAGGACCTGGAAGCAGGCGCCGAGGTGCTGGAAGGGCTGCTTTCCGACGATCTATACGCCCGTCATGTGGGGCGCCGGGAACGGCGCCAGATTGTGATGATCGGCTATTCGGACAGCAACAAGGACGCCGGAATCGGCGCCGCCCGCTGGGCGCTGCACGGCGCGGAGACCTCCCTGGCGAGGTGTGCTGATGGTCACGAAGTGCACCTGACGCTGTTCCACGGGCGGGGCGGCACGATCAGCCGCGGCGGAGGCAAGACCCATGTCGCAGCGATGGCGGCGCCGCCGGGCGCGGTGCGGGGGGTCCTGCGGGTCACCGAGCAAGGCGAGATTATCAACGCCAAGTACGGGCTCCGGGGGGTCGCATTGCGCACCCTTGAGCGAGCCGTTGGCTCGGTCACCCAGGCGACTTTCGGTGCGACACCGGCACCGCCCGAGCCCAGCTGGGAGGAAGCGATGGACGAAGTCGCCCGTACCAGCGCCGCCGCCTATCGCGATCTGGTCTACGCGGACCCGGCTTTCTACGGTTTCTTCCGTCAGGCCACGCCTATCGATGTCATCGAACGAATGAAGATCGGATCGCGACCCGCCAGTCGCAGGACCGGACAGGGCGTGCAGGATCTGCGAGCCATCCCCTGGGTGTTCGCCTGGTCACAGAATCGAGCCGTCCTTCCTGGCTGGTACGGATTTGGCGCCGGCCTGGAGGCGGCGCTCCGGCGTCACGGTCCTGATCTGCTCAGGGAGATGTTCTCGGACTGGCTGTTCATGCGCGCCTTGCTGGAAGACGTGGAAATGGTCCTGGCCAAGGCTGACATGTCGATCGCTGAACACTACGCGTCGCTGGCCGATGACGGTCTGCAGTCATTCCATGAGTTGATCAGCGCGCGCTTCGAGCGCACCGTCGAACTGGTGCTGGAACTGAAAGGTAATACGAGCCTGCTTGACGATGACCCCGTGCTTCAGCGGGCGGTCCGCCTTCGCAATCCCTATGTCGATCCGATGAGCCTGATACAGGTTGACCTGCTGGGTCGATGGCGCGCCGGAGGCAGCCGCGATGATGACCTCTTCCAGAGGCTGTTGATGACCGTGAACGGTATCGCTCACGGATTGCAGAATACCGGCTGATATCAGTCGGTCGCCTCGGCTGCCGTTACGACCGCCTGGCGGGCGAGATATTGGCGAGTCTCGGCGGCTGCCACTCCGCTCAGCAACACCAGACCGATGATATTGGGGATAGCCATCAGGCCGTTCATGACATCCGAGAACACCCAGACGAAGTTCAGACTATAGATCGAGCCGGCGAAAGCCGCGCCGATGAACAGCAGCTTGTACGGGACGACGGCGCGGTGACCGATCAGGTAGGCGACGCTCTGACCACCGTAATAACCCCAGCCGAGGATCGTCGAGAAGGCGAACAAGGCCAGACAGACGGCGACGATGCCATAACCGATACTGGTGGGGAACGCAGACGCGAAGGCGGCCTGGGTCAATGCGGCTCCGTTCATGCCACTGCTCCAGACGCCGGACGCGACGATCGCGATGCCGGTGAACGAGCACACGACGATAGTGTCTATGAAAGTCTGGGTCATGCTGACCAGCGCCTGCCTGACCGGCTCGCGGGTCTGCGCGGCAGCGGCGGCGATGCCGGCCGAGCCCAGGCCGGACTCGTTGGAGAAGATGCCGCGAGCCACACCGAAACGCATCGCCTGGGCGATCCCGGCGCCCAAAAATCCACCCGCTGCGGCGGTGCCGGTGAAGGCATCGGAGACAATGGTAGCAACGGCTGCGGGCACCTGCGCGGCGTGCACGATCAGCACCCAGCCGCAGGCGATCATATACACACTAACCATGACAGGGACCAGCACCCCCGTCACTCTGCCGATGGATCGAACACCGCCCAGCACCACCAAAGCCAGGCCGGTAGCCACAAACAGTCCGGTTAACCACTCGGGAATGCCGAAAGCGCCATTGACTGCATCGGCGAGGGAATTCGACTGGACCATATTGCCGATGCCGAATGCGGCCAGCGCGGTGAACAAGGCGAACAGCCCGCCCAGGGGGCGTCCGAGCCAGCGCCAGCGTATACCTCGTGACAGGTAGTACATGGGACCGCCAGCCTGCTCGCCGGCCTCATCGGTCACCCTGTACTTGACCGCCAGCAGCGCCTCGCAGTATTTCGTGGCCATTCCGAGAAGTCCCGTCATCCACATCCAGAACAGGGCACCGGGGCCACCGGCGGCAATCGCCGTAGCGACCCCGACGATATTGCCCGTGCCGACGGTCGCCGCCAGCGCAGTCATCAAGGCCTGGAAGTGTGAGATTTCTCCATCGCCTTCGCCTTCATGGCGGACGATGAATGCCAGGTGCAGCGCACTGCCCAGTTGCCTGAACTGCAGACCGCGGAGACGCAAGCTCAGGAACACACCGACACCGAGCAACATGGGAATCAGGAGGTTCGGGCCCCATATGAAATCCGACGCGCTGGAGAAGAACCCGGTGATCGATTCAGGCATGAGTGGCTCTTGTTCAGTCATGATCGATCTTGAAGTCGGTCACTTCTTCCAGCGACTTCCTGCAGATGTCCGGCACCCTCACCGTCGCCGAGGGATATCCGGTGACCAGCAGCAGGAACGGCCTCTCGTTGCGGGATCGCCCGAGAATTTCGTTGAGGAATTTCATCGGGCTGGGGGTATGTGTCAAGGTGGCCAGGCCGGCAATGTGCAATGCCGCGATCAGGAATCCGGTGGCGATCCCGACGGACTCCGTAGGATAGTAGTGCTTGCGCCGTTCGCCCCCGTCCGTCAGCCCCCAGCGTTCTTCGAATACCGCGATCAGCCAGGGCGCGGTCTCCAGAAACGGCTTGTCGGCATCCGTGCCCAACGGCGCAAGCGCGTCCAGCCATTCTTCCGAGGCCCGGTGTTCGTAGAAGTGACGTTCCTCGTCTTCTGCCGCAACACGGATGCGATGCTTGACGGCGGGATCGGCCACAGCGACAAATCGCCAGGGCTGCATGTTGGCGCCGCTGGGAGCACTGGCTGCGGCGGCGATGCAGTCTTCTATCAGCTGCCGCGGAACAGCGCGATCTGAGAAGTCGCGGATGGTCCGGCGACGCTGCAGGTCCGCGCGGAATTCGGCGGCCCTGCGGATCATCTCTTGCGGATCATATTCGCGGTACTCCGACCATCGCCTGAAACCGTTCTTGGAAGCAGTCATTCCGTCAATTCCTTATCCATCGGATCACATGCTCATCCAGCCCCTCGGGCGCAACATGCTGCTCCGCCAGAACGCGCCCCGCGACAGAGATCCCAGCTCTTCGGACTGTCTCCGGATTACCCGACACGAGCGGGTGCCACCAGGCCAGGGGCCTGCCTTCGGCCACCCGCCGGTATGCGCAGGTACCCGGCAACCAGCTGGCGTCGCCGATCGTCCCGGGCTCGAGCTTGACGCAATCCGGCACCCGCTGGTGGCGCGCCGGATAGTCCGTGCAACGGCAACTGGTGATGTCGAGTAAGCGGCAAGCCACGCGTGTGTAGTAGAGCCTCCCGGTTTGTTCGTCCTCAAGTTTGTGCAGACAGCAGCGACCGCAGCCGTCACAGAGAGCTTCCCATTCGTCAGGGCTCATCTGTGCCAGAGTCTTTTTGCTCCAGTATTCCGCTGCCAGGCCCAAAAAATCCGTCTCCTCTACCGCGGGCAAGGTCGGTCGGCGGGGGGTTAAGCCTGACCGGGCCCGGGACGACGTCCGTGGTTGGCGCATAGTGTACCCTTGCCATCCGTTCAGCCGAGTGCTCTGGCGATGAAGGCCGTCTTCCTTGATTTCGACACCGTGAGTAATGGCGACGTCGATCCGGCGTCGATTGCGGCTGCCGGTGTCGACCTGCAGATCCACGGCGTCACCGCGGAGAGCCAGATCCGCGAACGTATCCAGTCAGCCGAAATCGTGATCACGAACAAGCTGAGGCTCGACGCTTCGGGGTTTGACGCCGCTCCCGGCCTGCGCCTGGTCTGCGTGGCTGCAACCGGGGTCAACAATATCGATCTGGACGCCGCCCGGGAGCGGCACATCGGCGTGTGCAATATCGCCTCATACTGCACCCAGTCAGTCGTACAACACGTTTTCGCCGTCTTGCTGTCGCTGACTCATCACATCGCGGAATATCAGCAGATGCTCCGCTCGGGCGCCTGGCGTGACAGCCCGCAGTTCTGTCTTCTCGACTTCCCGATACGAGAACTCTCCGGTCTCACCCTCGGAGTCGTAGGGCTCGGAGAGTTGGGCAGCGCCGTCGCTCGCATGGGCGAAGCCTTCGGTATGCGTGTGATTGCCGCCCAGCGACCCGGCTGCGAGGACCCGGACCCCGATCGGGTGCCGCTGGAACAACTGCTGCGGCGCTCCGATATTGTCAGCCTGCACTGCCCATTGACCGATCAGACCCGTGACCTGATGGGTCAACGGGAGCTGTCGCTGATGAAACGGGACGCGATCCTGATCAACACCGCGCGCGGAGGTCTGGTCGATTCGGCGGCGCTGGCGGATTGTCTGCGACGGGGGGGCCTCGCAGGCGCCGCTATCGACGTGCTATCGCAGGAACCTCCGATCGACGGGGATCCCCTGCTCGCAGATGACCTGCCCAATCTGCTCGTGACGCCGCATATCGCCTGGGCGGCCAGGGAAGCCCGCCAGCGGGCAGTCGACGAGATCGCGGCAAACATCCTGTCTTTTCTGTCGGGGGGAAGGCGACAACGGGTCGTCTGAATATACGCATCATGCAAACCATCATCGTCTGGCTGAGACGCGATCTTCGAATGACCGACAACGCGGCCCTGACAGCGGCTACGGAGCGTGGCGATTACGTCATTCCCGTATACATATGGTCGCCGGATGAGGACCGCCCCTGGGAGCCGGGCGCTGCCCAGCGATGGTGGCTCCATCACAGCCTTTGCGCGCTGGGCAGCGATCTTGCGGATGCCGGAAGCCGACTGCTCATCCGCTCCGGCAACTCGTTACAGGTTCTGCGCCAGCTCGCGGAAGAATCCGGCGCGGCCGGCGTCTTCTGGAACCGGCTCTACGAGCCGGCGGCACGCGAACGGGATACGACGATCAAGGCGGCGCTTCGGCAGGACGGGCTCGTCTGCGAGAGCTTCAACGCCTCGCTGCTGTTCGAGCCCTGGGAAGTTGAAACGGCGGCCGGCAAGCCTTACCGCGTGTTCACACCATTCTGGAAATCCTGTCTGGCCCTGCAGCCACCGCGGACGCCGGATGCGCAGCCAGCCCGGCTGGCCGCGCCGCCCCGCTGGCCGGATTCCATGCCGCTCGATGCGCTGGAACTCATGCCGGACATTCCGTGGTATGCAGGGCTGGAGTCTTCCTGGTCCCCGGGGGAGGCCGGTGCGTGGGAGCGGCTGGAAACCTTTCTGGACAGCGGTCTGGCAAAATACGACGGGCGTCGCGACTATCCGGCGGTGGAGGGGGTTTCAAGGATGTCGCCGCATCTCCACTTCGGTGAGATGTCTCCTTTCTCGCTCTGGCAGGCAGTCTCGTCCTTGTCTGCGGCCGGGACGGAATCCGGGGCGGCCGCGTACCTTCGCGAGCTGGGCTGGCGGGAGTTCGCACATCACGTCCTGTTTCACTTCCCGCACACGGCGGAGGCGCCTCTCGATGCCCGCTTCGGGAACTTTCCCTGGCAGCGCGGCGGCGGCGGCCCGTTGGAGGCATGGCAAAAAGGCCGGACGGGGATTCCGATGGTGGATGCCGGCATGCGGCAGCTCTGGCGGACAGGCTGGATGCACAACCGTGTGCGGATGGTCGTCGCCTCGCTGCTGGTCAAGAATCTGCGATGGTCCTGGCGGGATGGCGCCGAGTGGTTCTGGGACACCCTGGTCGATGCCAGCCTCGCCAACAACACCATGGGATGGCAGTGGGCGGCGGGCTGCGGGGCGGATGCGGCGCCCTTCTTCCGGGTATTTAATCCGGTCTTGCAAGGACAGAAGTTTGACCCTGACGGTGGTTATGTCCGCCGCTATGTACCTGAGCTCCGCAAGGTGCCGCCGAGATACCTGCATCGGCCGTGGGAAATGTCTCTCCCGGAGCGGGACAAGATCGGATTCCGCCTGGGACGCGACTATCCGGAACCCATTGTCGACCTCAAGACTTCGCGGCAGTGCGCGCTCGACGCGTTCAAGTCCCTTCGGAGTGGTTCGGCCTGACGCCAATCCGCCGGGACGCCCAGTCGACGACCGGGCGCACCCGTGGTGAGGTGAGCCGACTTGCCTCTTCAGCGCACACCCAGCGGTATTCGCTGTGCTCCGGACGGCCGAGCTCCGGGTTGGCGGGCAGATCCACTTTCCTGCTCTCGGTGCGGGCGATGTAGTAACGGGCGATCTTGCCGCGACTGTACGGCCCCGTCTCGACGAATTCGGCCCCCCAGTCGAACCGCAGGTCGCCGAGCGTGGTCTCTTCCTCTACCTCCCGGACAGCCGCTTCCACGGGGCTCTCCCCGGCCTCCACCATGCCTTTCGGGAAATCCCAGTGACTGAAGGCGCGCAGCAACAGGAACCGCCAGTCATCGCCGACGGCGCGGACGACGACCACCCCCGCTGAGAGTCGTGTCTGGGCGAAATAGTCCATCCGCCCAGTATACCGACCGGTCCTTTGCCCACCGAGGCGCTATGCGGCTTGAGACGCCACCAGGTCAGTTCCCTGGAAGCCGAATGCCGCGGTGACTGGCCCTGCTGCCGTGAGTGTGGCAGCAGGGCCGGTCCAAGGTTGATTTATACAGTGAATTGTTTTTATATTTCCGATAGATGAAATCTATCAATTCCGGAATCAGCCTGAGAGCACTCGGTTACCTGGTCGCGCTGGCCGACGAGAACCATTTCGGCAAGGCCGCGCAGCGTTGCTTTGTCAGCCAACCGACGCTGAGCGCCCAGATCAAGAAGCTGGAAGATCAACTCGGCGTGCAGCTGGTCGAGCGGAGTCAGCGGCGGGTCATGATGACCAGTATCGGTGAAAGAATCGTCTCCCGGGCACGGGTCATCCTCCGGGAAGTGGATGAGATCTGCGAGTCGGCCCGCCATCATCAGGACCCGCTTGCCGGTGATCTGCGCATAGGCGTCATCCCCACCATCGCTCCCTATCTCTTGCCTCTGATCGCCCCTGACCTGCACAAGACCCTGCCGCGACTGAAACTGTACCTTCTCGAACTCCAGACGGAACCGCTGCTCGCGGCCCTCGGCAACGGCGACGTCGACCTGGCGATCCTGGCGTTGCCGATCGCGCAGGACGGCCTGCAGATACAGGAGCTCTACTCGGAAGACTTCGTCGCGGCCCTGCCCTCGGGGCATCGTCTGTCGCAACGACCCCATCTCAAGGTGTCGGATCTTGAAGGCGAGACTCTGCTTCTGCTCGAGGAAGGGCACTGCCTGCGGGATCAGGCGCTTGAGATCTGCAACCGTATCGATATCGACGAGGCTCAGGATTTCCGTGCCACCAGCCTCGAGACACTCAGGCAGATGGTCGCTTCGGGCATCGGCGTCACCCTGCTCCCCGGGCTTGCCACCCAGCGCCCGGTAGCCAGAGTCGCGGGATTGGTAACGCGGCCGCTCAGGAACCCGACCCCGAATCGCCAGATAGCAGGAGCCTGGCGACGCACTAGTCCACGCATCGCAACGCTTGAAGAAGTCTGCCGCATCATCCGGCAGACCCTGGCGGCCAGCAAGCTGCCGATCAGAAGCGCCTGAGCACGGCTACCGGCGAGTGGGTAACGACGGTTCGCGTCGCCAGGAATCCGCTGCCGCCGACCAGCACGAGCCCGGCGACAATACCGGCAAGCCAGAGCCACGGATTGCCGTCGAAATCGAGCTGGAATACCCGATCGGCAATCACCGTGCCGGTGGTCAGCGCGCCGCCGGCGGCAAGGGCCCCGGCCAGAACGCCGAGCAGTGAAAACTCTATCATCGCCGCTCTGAGGACCTGGCTTCTGCGAGCTCCGAGTGATCTCAGCAGAGCGCTTTCAAAGAGCCTCTCATCACGACCGGCGTCGACCACGGCCAGTAACACGAGTACTCCGGCGGCCAGAGAGAACAGGAAGACATATTGGACCGCCGTGGCGGCCTGATCCATGACACGGCGAATCTGTCCGAGGATCGCGTCGATGTCGATGACGGTGACACTGGGGAATTTGCGGATCAGTTCGAGCAGGTCAGGGCCATTCTGCGGCGTCACGTGGATGCTCCCGATGTGGGTGGTCGGGTAGGGATCGAGCGTGCCGGGTGAGAACAACATGAAAAAATTCGGGCGAAACGAGTCCCACTGGACCGTACGCAGGCTGGTCACCTCTGCGGCGAACTGCTCCCCCGCCACATCGAACCCCAGCCTGTCGCCCAGCTTGATCCCCAGATCGCGGGCGAACTCGACTTCCACCGACACCTGTCCCGTGGCGGCACCCGTATCGGACCACCAGGCGCCCTGCACGACACTGTTGTCTTCCTGCAGTTCAAGCTGGCTGCTCAGGTTGGCCTCTCTGTCGGCCAGTCGCCTGCCACGCTCCGAGGCCAGCGAGTCAATGTCCAGGGTCCTGCCGTTGATCTGGGTGAGTCGTGCACGGACCAGCGGCACCAGCCCGGCCTCACCGACGCGCTCCTCGAGGAATGCGGTTACCTGCTGCACCTCGTCGGGCTGGATGTTGATCAGGAAGCGGTTCGGGGCGTCCTCCGGTAGCGCCGCGCGCCACTCCACGAGCAGGTCGGTGCGTACCAGCGTTAGTAACAGGAGCACCATGATCCCGAGGCCGAACGCGACGACCTGGACGACGCTGCTGGTCCGGCGCCGCGCCAGTCCGGCCAGGGCATAACGCCATGCTGCCCCGGCCGATCCCCTGATCCTGGTTGCAACGGTGACCAGTAATGCCGCGGAGGCAGCGAGCACCAGCAGCAGGACCAGCAGCCCCAGGACGAGCCATCCAGCCAGGGTCGCGTCGCCCACCTGCCAGAACAGTAAGCCCACGATCGATACCGCAGCGGCACCATATACGGTCCACGCAGAGGGAGGGGGGGCGGACAGGTCCCGGCGAAGTACTCGCAATGGCGGCACGCGTCGCACGGCCACCAGACTGGGCAAGGCGAAGCCGCTGAGCACGATGACGGCGAGCGCCGCCCCGCCCAGCGCCGGCCGTAATCCCGGTGCCGGAAGCTCGCTGCCGGCCAGGTCCGTAAGAACCATGGCCAGTCCAGCCTGTGCCCCGTATCCGAGGACCACCCCGGCTAGTGCGGAAGCCGTAGCGATGGTCGCCAGCTGGGCAAGGCTGACCTTCAGAACGTAGGACTCCTGCGCTCCGAACGACTTCATGAGCGCCACGGTATCGATCTGCCGGCTCGCGTATCGACTGGCCGCCATGGCGACGGCTACCGCCGCCAGTAATGTGCCGACCAGAGCCGCAAGGCCCAGGAATCGCTGTGCCCGAGTGAGCGCGTTGCGGATCTCCGGGCCGGCATCGCTCAGGTCACGTATCCGCTCGCTGACGCCAAGTCGCGACACCACGAACGCCCTGAGATCAGTGATCGCAGCGCGGTCGCCGGCGAACAACTGTTTATAGCTGACCCGACTGCCCGGCTGTATCAACCCCGTCGCGGCCACATCTCGCTCGTTGATCAGCAGTGTGGGAGCCAGATCGACGAAACTGAAACCCTGATCGGGGCGGTAGTCGAGCACCCGCGTAACGGTCAATCGCGCATCCCCTATGGCGACAGTGACTCCGGGTGACTCTCCCAGGCGCGCCAGCAGCTTCGCGTCGGCCCATGCCTCGCCGGGTTGGGGCACGGAAGATGCCACGACCGACTGGCCGAATGGCTTGTCACTGGTGCGTAGCTGACCTCGAAGCGGATAATTCTCACTGACCGCCTCGACATCGACCAACGCTGTCGAATCGCCGGCCACCACGACGCTCGGGAAAGACGTACCAGTGGCGACCTGCAGCCCGGAGGCCGACGCCTGCCGGAGGTATAGATCCGAAATCGGCCGATTGGACCTGACGACCAGGTCGGCGGCGAGGACCTCCGCGGATCGCATCACGACGACCTGCTCAACACGATCAGTGAAAAAGCCGACCGCGGTCATGGCCGCCACGGCCAACGTGACCGCAGCAACCAGGACTCTCAGCTCGCCGCCGCGCAGATCGCGGATGACGGATACGAATCCCTGTCGGACGGCCCCCCTCACGCCAGCCGGCCCGCATCCAGACGTACGGTGCGATCACAGCGCGACGCCAGGACCTGGTCATGGGTCACAAGGACCAGGGTGGTTCCGTGCTCCGCATTGAGGTCGAACAGCAGATTGGCGACCCGCTCGCCGGTCGTGGCATCGAGATTGCCGGTCGGCTCGTCCGCAAACAGGATCAATGGCCTGCCGACGAATGCCCTGGCGATCGCCACCCGTTGCCGCTCCCCACCCGATAACTGTCTTGGGTAGTGTTTGGCGCGCTCCGCCAGGCCGACGCGCTCGAGGACGGTTAATGCCGCGGCCCGTGCCTGGCGGTCTCCCGCGAGTTCCAGTGGCAGCATCACATTCTCCAGAGCGGTGAGCGAGGGAATGAGATGGAAGGACTGGAATACGAATCCCACCCGCTGGGCCCGGAGGGCAGCCCTGCCGTCCTCATCCAGTCGCGTCAGGTCCTGACCATCCAGTGTCACCTGTCCGGACGTGGGCAGGTCCAGTCCTGCCAGGAGCGCCAGCAAGGTCGACTTGCCGGCGCCGGAGGCGCCGACGATCGCCACCGATTCTCCTCGCGCTATGCCCAGATCGATGCCGTCCACGATAGTCAGATTGCCCTCCGGGCTGCTAACCTCTCGCGTCAACCGGCTGCTTTCAAGAACCATGTCCCGCTCCGTCATCTTGCTTGTCCGACTCCTGATCCTTGTATTCGTTCTGAACCCGCTGACTGTTTCGGGCGAGGACGGGCCTACGCTTCTTGTGCTGGGCGACAGCCTGAGTGCCGGCTATGGTCTGGCGAAAGACGAGACCTGGGCGGCGCTACTCCAACTCCGCCTTCAGGAGGAAGGCTATCCGCACCGCGTCGTCAATGCCGGTATCAGCGGCGATACTACCCGCGGCGGCCTTGCGCGTCTCCCACGTGCATTGTCGATCCATCGGCCGGAGGTCATCGTCATTGAGCTCGGCGGCAACGACGGTCTTCGCGCCATCCCTGCAAATGAGATTCGCGACAACCTGACCGAACTGGTCAGGCTTTCGCGCGCGAGCGGCGCCAGGCCGCTGATCGCCGGGATCACGCTGCCGCCCAACTACGGGCCCGACTATACCCGTCGTTTCCAGACGGCATTCGAGTCCGTAGCCGAGGAACAGCAGGTGCCTCTGACGCCGTTCATCCTGGACGGCATCGCCCTCCAGCCGGGCATGATGCAGGATGACGGCATCCACCCGACAGCCGCGGCTCAGCCCCTGATCCTCGACAACCTGTGGCCGTGGATCCAGCCGTTGCTGGAAGACAACAGTCAGAAAAACCGGCCCTAGAGTTGCCCATACCTTGCTGTGCCTGCTATACATCCGCTCTTGAGGCGCGCCCGTATAGCCCGTGTACTAAGATGGAATGGGGCGCGCAGCCCGGTCTACGCAACGGGCAAGCCGGGGAAACACAATAATCACAAGCCGGGGGCATCAAATGGCGGAGAAGATCTGGCTGAGTCAGTACCCAGAAGGCATCCCTGAGACAATTGAGTCGAATCGCATTGGCTCGCTGAAGCAGCTGATCGAAACGTCGTTCGCGAAATATCGGGATCTGCCGGCATTCACCAACATGGGACACTCGATCACCTATGGTGAACTGGACCAGATAAGCCGCTACTTCGGCGCCTATCTGCAAAAGGTCGCCGGATTGCAGAAGGGCGAGCGCGTAGCAATCATGCTGCCAAACGTCTTGCAGTACCCGGTAGCGGTCTTCGGCATCCTGCGCGCCGGTCTGTGCGTCGTAAACGTCAACCCGCTATACACGCCCCGGGAGCTCGAGCATCAGCTTAAGGACTCGGGTGCCAAGGCCATCCTGATCCTGGAGAACTTTGCGACCACGCTCGAGAAGGTGGTGGATAAGACCGACATCTCCACCATCATTACCACCGGGGTTGGCGACATGCTGCCCTTCCCGAAGGGCGCCCTGACCAATTTCGTGGTGCGTCGGGTCAAGAAGATGGTGCCGGCATACTCGCTCCCATCGCCGACCAACTTCTCGCGGAGCCTGAAAGAGGGCAAGTGGCAAACCCTCGATGAAGTGGAACTCGATCATGACGATCTGGCGTTCCTGCAGTACACCGGCGGCACTACCGGCGTTTCCAAGGGCGCCATCCTGACCCACGGGAACATCGTGTCCAATGTCCTCCAGGCGGAGGCCTGGTGCGGATCGGTATTTTCCGAGGGCTCGGAGATCGCGATCACCGCCCTGCCGCTGTATCACATCTTCTCGCTCACGGCCAACTGCATGATGGTCTCTTACGTCGGCGGCAACAATGTCCTGATAACCAACCCGAGGGACTTTGACGGGTTCGTGAAAGAGCTCGACAAGTATCCGTTCACCTTTATCAGCGGCGTCAATACCCTGTTCAACGCGCTCCTCCATACACCAGGGTTCGATCAGGTCGATTTCTCGGCCATGAAGATCGCACTGGGCGGCGGTATGGCTGTCCAGAAGCCGGTCGCAGAGCATTGGAAGAAGGTCACCGGCAAACCGATCCTGCAGGCATATGGGCTGACGGAAACATCGCCCGCCGCCTGCATCAATCCTCCCGACATGACCGAGTTCAACGGCTCAATCGGAGTGCCGATCTCGTCAACCGAGGTCGAGATCCGGGACGATGACGGTGGCGATGTGCCGCTGGGCGAGGTCGGCGAGATCTGTATCCGCGGACCACAGGTCATGGCCGGCTACTGGCAACGACCGGAGGAGACCGCCAAGACGATGTTCCAGGGCGGCTGGTTACGCACCGGCGACATGGGGCGGATGGACGAATCCGGCTTTATCTATATCACCGATCGCAAGAAGGACATGATCCTCGTCTCCGGGTTCAATGTGTTCCCGAACGAAGTAGAGGACGTGGTCGTCGGCATGGAAGGCGTCCTGGAAGCGGCTGCGATAGGTGTGCCCGACGAGAAATCCGGCGAGATCGTCAAACTCTTCGTGGTGCGTAAGGACGAGTCCCTGACAGAGGACGAGATCCGGGCCTACTGCAAGGAGAACCTGACCGGCTATAAACGCCCGAAGGTGATCGAATTCAGGGACGATCTTCCGAAAACTAACGTCGGCAAGATCCTGCGCAGGGCGTTACGGGACAGCTGAGCGCGTGGGAATCACGCCCGGCGCGCCGAACTTCCAGGCCTGGCCACCGAGTCCATCCACTTGTCCAGCCGATCCAGCGCTTCGCTCAGCCGATTGGTCGTCGGATTCAGGTAGAGCCCCACATCATCGAGTCCGCCACTGTCATCGAGGGCGGCCGAGAAATGGCGTCCCCGTTCATCGAGTATGTCTGATCGCACCGTGATGCCGTGGGCATCCAGCACGGGGACGAGTTCGTCCAGACGCAGCCTGAGGTCGCGGCGCGTCGTGCGATACGCGTGCTGGCAGACGTTCTCCCGATCTGAATAGCTGAAAACGTTGGTAAAGAACATGCGGGAGTCGTGCCGATCAGGCTCGAACAGCACCACTTTGGACTGCTCGTAACTGCTGTCATATTTCGACATGCCGACCCGCATCCGGGAATGGATGATCGACCGGAACGTCTGGGACAGCACCACCGGCAGACCTCCCTGGACCAGCTTATGGTGGCGTTTCTGTTCATCCTCAGGCGCCAGATCGGCGTCATAGGGCACGATCGGGTTGATGCAGAATAGGAGGTCACAGCCGGCATCCAGGGCCACAGACGCATGCAGGGTCTTCTTCAGCCCGCCGTCAACGAAGTCCCGGCCCTGAATCTTGACCGGCGGATACAGACCGGGTAGAGCGGTACTGGCCTGTACCGCCCGCGAGATGGGGATGTCATCGGTACCGCTGGCCCCGAAGCGCACCGACAGCCCGGTGTCCAACTCGACGGCAACGATGTATAGCTCTTTATCGAGCTCGCGAAAGTCGTTCGAATAACCACGATTCGACAGCAACTCGGAGAGGAAACGCTCTATGGGCCGATTGTCGAATATCGCCGTCGGGATGGCCCGGGTGATGCCGCTGAACGACTCAAGCAGGCTTCTGCGGAACGGGTCACGCAGATATCGGAACCCCGAGTCCAGCAGCAGCCCCGGCAACGACGCCAGTCGCCTCAAGTACTCCCGATAGGCCGGCTGCAGGAACAGGACGGGCGAAAATCTCGCGTCGCCAGGTCGGGGTCGGATAAAGACCCGCGCCATATCCTCCGGCGCGATGCCATTGGCCAACAGGGCCGAAATCATCGCCCCGGCGCTGACTCCCACATAGACATTTACATGCTGGAAGTCCATGCCGTCCAGGGCTTCGTTCAGGGCGATCAGCGCGCCGATCTCGTAGACGGCGCCCAGCGGCCCGCCGCCAGCCAGCGCGACGCCGATTTTGCCCCTCTTCGACCCGGCGGCGCCGTTGGACTTTCTCGCCGCCACCCTCAGGGCCGGGTCGCGGTCCCGGCCGCTTTCCCGCGCCTGCCGGTGGTCTTGGCTTGACGTCGGGGCCGGGGAGTCGCCTTCGAGGCGGCTGGCCGGGATGCTGACTTGGCCGGCTGCCCCGATCGCTTGCGGGTGGCCGTCGATTTTTTCTTCGGCCGTCGACTGACCGTCGCGGTAGCACTCAGGCCTTGCAGCGCCCGTTGCAATTTCTCTACCCGCTCAGTGAGTTCGGCGACATCTCTTTTTGTAGGTATCTGTAGTGAATTCAATGCCTTGGCGACTCTTCGCTCGAACATTAGCTCGAGTCGTTCGCGGGTTTCGCTCACCGCCGTCCGGGCGGCTGTGGCCTGCTGCTCGGCGATGCGGAAGGGCCGCGCAACCTGATCGCGGGCGGTCCTCTCGACACTCTCGCCGAGTTCCACCAGCCTCTCGAAAAGGCGACCGCCCTCTTTTCCAGCGCGCGAGTAGGCGCCCAGCCCGGCCAGCCAGATATCGTGGGCAGACGCTCGCATGCGGTTTGCCAGGGGATACCCGTTCACCGGGGTCTCGGTGCGCTTTTTGGCCATGTTCCTTGCCTCCGTCCTTGCAACCGTCTCTGCCAGCAATGCGGGGCTCGAAACGGGATTGCGGACAATGTTTCTTATCCCAAGGATACCATTTGGAGCGGTATGATGCTGCTTTGCATCATCACGAGGACCCTCAGTGAAAAGAGGCCGGATCACAATGCAGCCGGGCCGACGCCACTAGAATCTTCCCCTATGAGTGACGCTGCCAGACAAGAACTCGCGGAGCGTATTGCCGTGCTCCTGGACCGTTGCCGCCTGGGGCGCGAGCAGATCACCGCCGGCGGAGTCCTGCGACCTGATTTCGCGCTGCTTGCACGATGGCAGTCCGGCCGGCTGGCGTGGACCCATTCAGACCTGCTCGCATCGCCCCGATTCGGCCCGGCGGCCCGCTTCTTCCTGTCGGATCTCTATGGGGATCAGGACTACAGCCCCAGGGATGAAGGCATGGAGCGCGTCTATCCGGCCATGGTCCGGCTCATGCCGGTCGGCGCGCTCAAGTCAATCGCGATGGGCATCACGATGCACGCCATGACCCAGGAACTCGATATCCGCATGGTGGAGGTGCTGTTCGAGCAGATGGGAGTCACCGATCAGCTGGACGCGGACCGGTATGCGGAGGCATACAGGCGCTGCGACAATGCCGCGGACCGGGCCCGCCAGATACGCCTGATTTCGGATGTCGGCCACACACTAGACGATGTGGTCCACCATTCCCTGGTCTACAACATGGTGCGGCTGGCCAAGCGGCCCGCCCGCATGGCGGGCTTCGGACCGCTACACGACTTCATCGAACGCGGATTCGTTGCGTTCAGACACCTCGACGGCGCCTCCGGGTTCCTGCAGACGATCGATCGTCGCGAGACCCGCATCATGGAATCTATCCTGGCAGGCCGGCCGACGGCGATCTGGTCACCGCCGAAAGGCGGTATTGTCGGCCCGCTTATCCGCCCTGATGATAGGCAGGACTAAGTGCATGGACGGCCTCGATCATCGCGCCGGCATGCTCGGGAGGTACGTCCGGGGTGATCCCATGCCCCAGGTTGAATACGTGCCCGCCACCGTGACCATAGCTCTCGAGTACCCGACCGACCTCCCGGCGAATGACCTCGGGATTGGCTTTCAGCACGCTCGGGTCCAGATTGCCCTGCAGAGCCACCCGGCCCGCGGTCAGTCGTCTGGCATCCGCCAGATCAGTCGTCCAGTCCACTCCCAGGCCATCACATCCCGTTGCAACCATCTCCGTCAGGCGACTCCCTGCACCCTTGGTAAACAGGATGGTCGGAACGCGGTCCTCACCCTCGCCGGTGTCCAGGCAATTCAGGATCCTGGCCATGTAGTCGAGTGAGAACTCCCGGTAGGCAGCAGGCGTCAGCACACTGCCCCAGGTGTCAAAGACCATGATCGCCTGGGCGCCGGCCGCGATCTGCGCGTTCAGGTAACTCGTCGTCACCTGTGTCACTTTGTCGAGCAGAGCGTGCAAGATCGTCGGCTGGTCGTAAAGCATGCGCTTGATCTTGCCAAAGTCCCTGCTGCTCCCGCCCTCGACCATGTAGGTCGCTACCGTCCAGGGACTGCCAGAGAAACCGATCAGCGGGACCTTGCCATCCAGCTCCCGTCGGATGGTCCGCACCGCGTTCATGACGTAGCCCAGCTCGGTCTCCGCGTCGACAGCCGGTAACTGACGGACGTCGGCGGCGGTCCGGACCGGGCGCTCGAAGCGCGGCCCCTCTCCTGCCTCGAAATAGAGCCCCAACCCCATGGCATCGGGGACGGTGAGGATGTCGGAGAACAGAATCGCCGCGTCCAGAGGGAATCTCCGTAGAGGCTGCAAGGTCACCTCGCAGGCGAGATCTGCGTTCCTGCAGAGATCCATGAAACTGCCGGCGTGAGCGCGGGTTTCGAGATATTCAGGAAGATAACGACCGGCCTGGCGCATCATCCATACCGGCGTGCGGTCGATCGGCTGCCGCCTTAGTGCCCGTAGCAACAGGTCGTTTGCAGGTGTGCTGTTCATCCGTTAAAAACCTCCGCGATGGTCCGCTGGATCCCTTCGGCAGCGGCGCGCGGGTCCTGTGCATCGCGGATCGGCCGGCCGACGACGATGTAATCGGCCCCGTTGGCGAACGCCTGCGGGACACTGACGACCCGCTTCTGGTCATCAGACGGCCGGTTCTCCACCGGCCTGATGCCCGGGGTAACGACGACCAGTTTGTCATCGACAAACTCCCTGAGTTGCGCCACCTCGAGACCGGAGGAGATGACCCCGTCGCATCCGGCTTCCAGGGCCCTGCGGGCCCTCGACAGTACCAGCTGGCTAACATCGCAGGAGAAGCCGAGATCGTCCAGGTCACCCCTGTCGAGGCTGGTCAGGACGGTGACCGCAAGGATGCCGACGTCACCCTTGGCGGCCGCCGCGGCCTCCATAATGGATTGATTGCCGTGTACCGTGGCGAAGGTGATACCGCGATCCCGCAACCTGGCGACCGCCCTGGCGACCGTGGCGGGTACGTCGAAGAATTTCAGGTCGACGAAGATTTTCTTGTTACGGGTCACAAGCCAGTCGATCAGATCGAAATAGCCCCCGGCCATCATCAGTTCGAGACCGAGCTTGTAGAACTGCACTGAGTCCCCCAGATCTTCCGCGAGTGCGCGGGCGGCGTCCGCGTCCGGCAGATCCATGGCGAAAATCAGGCGTTCGCGTGAGGGTATACCCTTGGTGGGCATCGGCTTCTCCAGGGGCCGTTGAAACGGCCGGCATTCTAGCACGCCGGGGAGTCGACTCAGTCGGGACTGCAGGCCGGAAACAGCCTCTCGTGCTCGAGGATCGCGTAGCGGTCCGTCATACCCGCGATGTAGTCGGTGACGACCCGTAACCGGGCGGACTCACCGTGTTTACGGGCCGCATCTTCTGCCGCCAGACAGAATCCCGGCGGCATGAGCCTGACGTCGGACTGATACGCCTCGAACAACGCCGTCAGGGTCGCCCAGGCCTTGTTGGTCATAGCCAGGACGCGTGGATTCCGGTAGAGGTGATGCATCAGGAAGCGTTTCAGTTCACGGTGCTGCTCGGCCATGGGCTGGCTGAAAGCGATAAGCGGGCGACCTGCCGACCTGACGTCCTCAACGCTCCGCGGCGCCGCCTCCAGCAAGCGGCGGGACGACACCTCGACCAGGTCGTCTACCATGTAGCCGATCAATCGCCGGACGATCTCGTATATGAGCCGCCGCCCCTGCAGGTCCTGGTAGCGGTGACGGACCTCGTCATATGCGCGGCGGAATATCGCCACCTCGCGCAGCTCTTCGACCAAGAGCAGGCCGGCTCGCAGCCCGTCATCCACGTCGTGGCTGTTGTAGGCCACCTCGTCAGCCAGGTTTGCCAACTGCGCCTCCAGCGCCGGCTGCCGCCCCTCGAGGAAACGGCGACCCAGCTCCCCGAGACCACGGGCGTGCCGCGCCGAGCAGTGTTTGAGGATGCCCTCGCGGGTCTCGTACATGAGATTGAGCCCGGCGAAGTCAGCGTACTTTTCCTCCAGTTCATCGACCACCCGCAGGGACTGCAGATTGTGTTCGAAGCCCCCGTGGTCACGCATGCAGGCATTGAGCGCGTCCTGACCAGCGTGTCCGAACGGAGTATGACCAAGATCGTGGGCGAGACAGATCGCCTCTACCAGATACTCGTTCAGGGACAGCGCGCCGGCAACGGTTCGGGCGATCTGTGCCACCTCGAGGGAGTGAGTCAGTCGCGTGCGGTAGAGGTCACCCTCATGGTTGACGAACACCTGCGTCTTGTAGACGAGCCGGCGGAATGCAGAGCTGTGTATCACCCGATCACGGTCGCGCTGAAACTCGCTCCTGTGAGTCGGTGGGGGTTCGGGGATGCGCCGACCGCCGGCAGTCGACTCGTCCACAGCGTAGGCCGCGACGGTCACGCCCGGGCCTCTCATCCTGCCGCAGCAGCGTGGAGCACCGCCCGCACCTCTTCTTCCGGGCAATCGGCCTCGACGAAGGAGTCGCCCAATCCCTTCATCAGAACCAGTCGAAGCCTGCCGGACAACACTTTCTTGTCCATCCGCATCAGCTCCAGCAGTCTGTCTGCGGATATCGGCGGAGGCACCACAGGCAGGCCGAATACAGACAACAGATTTTCCAGCCGAGCCGCGTCATCTTCCGGAAACAGCCCGAGACGGCCGGACAGGCGGCCGGCCAGCACCATGCCAGCGGCGACGGCTTCACCATGCAGCCAGCTGCCGTATCCGGTGGCGACCTCGATCGCATGCCCGAATGTGTGGCCCAGGTTCAGTAGCGCCCGACGTCCTGCTTCTCTCTCATCCTGCTTAACGACCACCGCCTTGGCTGCGCAGGACCGACACACCGCGACCTTGAGCGCCTCTGCATCGCGCTGCAGCAGCGCCTGGGCGTTCGCCTCGATCCAGGAGAAGAAGTCTGCGTCCAGTCCCGCACCATACTTGACGACCTCTGCGAGCCCGGCTCGATATTCGCGCTCCGCAAGCGTACCCAGGACGGCCACATCCGCGATGACAGCCCTGGGCTGATGGAAGGCGCCGATCAGGTTCTTGCCGCCAGGATGGTTGACGCCGGTCTTGCCGCCGACCGCGGCGTCTACCTGAGCGAGCAGCGTGGTTGGCACCTGGACCACGGCGACCCCGCGCTGGTAAGACGCTGCGGCGAACCCTGCCATGTCCCCGATGACGCCACCGCCGAGGCCTATTACTGTCGCGTCCCTGTGCATGCGCGCCGCGACCATCGCATCGATGATGCGGGCAAAACTCTCCAGGTTCTTGTGCTCTTCTCCGTCAGGCAGCGTCATCAGGCTGATACGGCGAGAGCCGAGCGCCGCCGTCAGCCGGTCAGCGTACAGCGGGCCCACGGTCTCGTTGGTCACTACGAATACGTCCGCGCCGAGCACATCAACAGGGAAACACCCCGGCTGGTCGATCAGACCGGTCCCCACGGTAACGTCGTAGGCACCCCCGCCAGTCTCTACGCGGATCACGGCTTGGGTATCATCCATCCTGAGCCGGCTCCTGTTCGAGGTATTGAAGAATCTGCCGGGCCACATCCGGCACCCGCCGCCCGTCGGTGTCAATAACATGATCGGCGATATCCCGATAGATCGGCTCGCGGGCCTGCATCAGCTCTGCCAGGCGCACGCCGGGATCCGGGGTATGCAGCAGGGGTCTGCCGCGAGACCCACGCGTGCGTTCCAGTTGCTGGGGTACCGATGCGTGCAGATAGATGACGATCCCCCGGGATCGAAGGGCGGCGCGATTGTCCGGATCGAGTACCGCACCGCCGCCGGTCGCCAGCACCACCCGTTCGCGGCAGGACAGCTCATCGATGACCGTCCGCTCACGCTTGCGGAAGCCCGCCTCACCCTCTTTCTCGAAGATGAAGGGAATGTCGACGCCAGTGCGGTCTTCTATCTCCGCGTCACTGTCGAGAAACTGCATCCGCAGCATGCGCGACAGTTGCCGGCCGACGGCGGACTTACCCGCGCCCATCGGTCCGATCAGGAATACGTTCTGAGTGATGCCCATCGAGAGCAAAGCCTAACACCAAAAGAAAAGGGCCAGACCGGAAGGTCTGGCCCCTGGATTTTCAACGCCGCCGTCGGTCAGAGAGCATCCTGGCAGGATGCGCTCGTCCCCCACTTGCTGTCGACGCCACCCGGAGGATCGATATCGAGCTTGACGTCATCCACCGTCACCGGCAGTACGAACTCGGCCGTCGTGGCAAACTCGGTGCCGGCGACCGCCGTCTTGGCGCGCAGCCTGACCTTGAGCCAGTTACCGTTTTCCTGCTGATAGGTGATGCGGAAATCGGCGCGGCCCGTATCATCCGTCACCAACTGGGATGACGACAGCAACGCGATGTTACCGGCCTCGATCTTGCCAGAAGCGTTGCCGATCCCGCCTGGCTGCTGGGGGCCTCCCGGGTTCGGTACCGCGGCATCGTCTTCGCCCGTATCGATGCGGCCGTTACGGCAGCGCGGATCAAGGTTCGGCTCCTGGAACGCATCGCAGAACTTGGTGTCTTCGTCGTAACAACGCACCGTCTCCGAGGCGGCCCAGCGATTGTTCAGAACCTCGGGCACATACATGCCCTTGATGTACTGAATCGAAAGTACGCTGACATCGACCGGCGCTCCCGCCACGCCGACACCCTCGACGTCGGTCACCAGCACGGTCCATGGCTGCTCGTAAGTCGTCGTGTCGGGCTCGAACAGGGAGTTACCGGTACCGAGACTGAGGAACACTTCCTGACCGGCAACGGTCAGGCTGACGCTGTCGTTGACGGTCGGATTTGAGATCACCCTGGCCGTCACGGTCACCGCACCGGAGGCACCAACGGTGGAACCGGCCGTGTAGACGACCTCCGCCTGACCGGCGCTGTTGGTAATGTTACCGCCGGCCGACAAGGTGCCGCCGGTGACGTCATCGAGCAGAAACTCGATGAATTCATTCTTGACGAGATTGCCATTCGGGTCACGCACCGTCGCCCGTATGGTGCTCTGCTCGCCCGGCGCGACGATGAAGCGGCTCGCCTGCAGATCCAGGGAGGCCGCCGTGGTCGCGACGAACTCGATCTCCTCGGAGATCTGCGTGCCGTTACCGTTGACGGCCGTCAGCAGCGCCACACCGGAGCTATCCGAGGAGATCTGCACGGTACCCCGGCCGTTGGCATTCAGCGCAACAGAATTCTGCGTCAGGGCGCCGCGAGTGGTGAACAGGTTCACCGTCTGACCGGCCTGCGGGACGCCGTTGATCAGCCACTCGACGGTGACGTTGGTCTGGACGCCCAGGGGAATTTCGGTGTTGGCAGCAGGCGCCAGGTAAGTAAACGCATCCTGACTGACCTCAAGATCGATGTTGGCGATTTCTCCAATGGAAGTCGCTGTGAGCGTGTCCGCACCGAATTGGGTGCCAGTCAGGAGCACGGCAGCCTCGCCCTGGCTGTCGGTAACGACAGATGGAGCGCTCAAGGTATTGCCATTGGCGGAGGTGAAGTCGACCGACTCGCCCGGGATGCCGTTGTCGCCGGAATCCAGCAACCTGGCCAGATACTGCACGTCAGCATCCGCGACGACATTGATGGGACCGCTGAGCTCCAGTCGCGTACCGTTGACGTCCACGGTCACGGTCTGCTCGGCGAATCCGGCCTCGGCTGTCACAGTGATCGTGCGATTGGTCGGATCTCCTGCCGTACCCAGCGTCGCCTCGGCGCGCCCATTGGCGTCGGTCTGCGGGTCGGACTGGGCGATGTCACCCGTGTCCGCGGTAATGCTGACGATGGCGCCCGGCACAACTCGCCCGCCCGAATCCTGGACGATGGCGGTAATATTGGCCCGGCTTACGCCATCGGATCCCAGAGTCGGTGTACTGGTAAACAGACCGATGCTGGCGATATCCACGCCAATCTCTATATCCAGGGTTGTGAGTTCACCGAATCCGGTCGCAGCCAGCTGATCCTGACCGAAGTCATCGCCGGTATAACGGAAGGTCGCCTGTCCGGCGGCGTTGGTATTTCGCGCCGGGAAGTCGATGGTGTTATCGGCAATCGAACTTAAGGTGACTTCCTGTCCGGCAATGGGATTACCCACATCATCGGTCAGCCGGACAATGTACTCGGTGATCGCGCCGACGAAGACCTCCGTGGGCCCATCGATGACCAACTGGGCATTCACGATGCTGACACCGATCGCGTTGCTGACACCCTCCGAGGTCGCGGTCACCGTAATCGTACGCGGCGTGTTGTCACCGCCCGCGCCCACGATCGTCTCGGCCTGCCCCAGCTCGTCGGAGATCACCGATCCTGCGCTGAGCACCCCGCTGTCGGCGACGAATGTCACCACGGCACCGGGGACCACCACGTTGTTGGAGTCCTGCACGATGGCGGTGATCACCGCTGACGCGTTACCCGAGGTGGGTAGCTGGGCACTGCTGGCCGACAGCGTCACCTGTGCGACGGCACCGGTAGCCGCGCCATCATCGCCCGGCGGCACCAGGATAGTTTCATCGCTGCCGCCGCCGCCGCAGCCGGCGATGGCCAGTGCCGCTAGCAGGGCGCCGGCACGAAGCCAGCCCGAGAAGAGTGTCGATCTTTGCATATCAGATTCCATCCGAAATGTTCTGTGCGTTAAACGCCTCAGTAGATGTTGCTCCCCTCCCGGAGAATCTTGGGCGTGACGAAGATAAGCAGCTCCGCCTTGTTCGATATATCGCTGTTGCTCTTGAACAGCCGGCCGACGCCCGGAATGTCACCCAGGATCGGCACCTTGTTAATGGCCTCGCGGCGCTCGGTCTCGAAGATGCCGCCAAGGACGACGGTTTCGCCGTCATTGACCAGAACCTGGGTGGTTACTTCCCTGGTATCGATACTCGGCACCAGCCCGCCAGTCGCGCTCGGCACGAACTCACCGACGCTGTCCTGGTTCACCTGAAGATCCATGATGATGCGGTCATCCGGAGTGATCTGAGGGGTCACCAGCAGGCTTAGGACAGCCTCCTTGAACTGGGTCGTCGTGGCGCCGCTGGATGCAGACTCCTGGTAGGGAATCTCGACACCCTGCTTGATCAGGGCTTCCTTCTGGTTCGCTGTGATCACTCTCGGTGTCGAGATGATCTCACCGCGACCTTCAGACTGGGCAGCCTGCAACTCAAGGTCGAGCAGATAGTCCGAGTCGAGGATGGCGAGAGCCAGCCTGCCTGCCGGATTGTCGATGGGCAGATTGACGTTATAGCGCTCGTCGATGGGCGGCACGGTTACCGGGAACGGATTGCCGGTGTCGTTGATATTCTCGATTCCGGACTGGACGATCGTGTCGGAACCCTGGCCGCTGCCCGTCACCGACATCAGGCCGTCGACACCGTCATCGGTGACGTAGGTGAGGCCTGCTCGTACACCGAGGTCCCTGCTGAAGTCATCATTGACCACGACGATCCGGGACTCGATCAGGACCTGCTTGACCGGGATGTCCAGTGTCTGGACAAGCTGGCGGATGTCCGCCAGCCGCTCGGCTGTGTCATAGGCCAGCAGGGTGTTGGTGCGCTCGTCGATACTGACCGTACCGCGATCGGACAGCAGGGAATTGTCTCCGCCCGTCTGGATGAGAGCAGCCAGCTCGCCGGCTTTCGCATAATTAACCTGGATGAAGTCGGAGCGCAGCGGGGTCAGCTCCTGGAGCTTCTCACGTGCCTCGAGGTCCTGCTGTTCGCGCAGCGCGATCTCCTCGGCGGGCGCAACCATGACGACGTTGTCGATCTGGCGGCTATCCAGTCCACGCGTCGCCAGGACGATATCGAGCGCCTGGTCCCAGGGCACGTTGCGCAGACGCAGAGTCACGTTGCCCGTCACAGAATCGCTGACAACCATGTTCAGTCCGCTGACTTCCGCCAGCAACTGCAGCACTGCCCGTGTTTCGATGTCCTGGAAATTCAGCGTCAGCCTCTGTCCCGTGTACTCTTTGCCGGTGTCGTAGATGCCCAGCAGGTCCTGCGGGTCTTTGATCACCGGCCGGACTTCGAGATTGAATACGTCGTCTGCCTGATAGGCGAAATGCTCATAATCGCCGGTCGCGGCAATTATCACGCGCGCACCTTCGCCCGCCTGGAGAGTATCGATAGTGGTCACGGGGGTGGCGAAATCCAGCACGTCCAGTCGGCGGCGCAGATTCTGCGGCAGCCCGGTCTTGCGGAAATCGACGACAATGTTGCCGCCCTGTTCCCGCATGTCCACTTCGGTTCCGGGGTCGGTCAGCTTGACAACGATCCGGCCTCCACCATCTTCAGTACGGCGGAAATCGACGTCGCGGATCGAACGTTCCCCGACGGCGGCGGCTGGCGTCGGCGCGGCAGTGAAGGTCGAGGTCTTCGCCACCTTCGCGGTGCTGCCGCCAAGATTGATCACGATGGTGTCGCCTTCGACGCGCGTCTCGTATGGCACCATGTAGTCCATGTTCAACACGACCCGGGTGCGCCCCTGTGCTTCGGCGGCGACCACGGTGTCCAGCGGCCCTTCCTTGACGACCGTCCTTCGCGAGGCCAGCGCCAGTCCTGTTCCCGGCAGATCCAGCGATATCCTCGCCGGATTGTCGATCGCGAAACTCAAGGGTTCCGGCGCCGGTCCATTCATCTTCAGGTAGACGACTACGCGTTCTCCGGCAGGGGCACTGACGTCGATCGCCTGCAGCGCCAATGAACTGTCCTGCCCCTCGGCGATACCCGCCAGGAACAATAACGGAACCAGTGTCACCAGAGCGCGCAGCCGTCCCGTCAGCCTAAGATTACGGCGGGCCGTCAAGCTCGCCCCTTTGTTGCGCGTCATGAGCTGTACTCCCAGCATCATCAGTTTTCACCCAGACCGATCGTGGCGGTACGTTCTATGTAACCGCCGATACCGTCCGGGATGATTTCGACCACCCGAATCTCGGTCTCTTCTATCGCTATGATCCGGCCGTCGTTCTGGCCGACGTAGTTTCCGACTGTCACTCTGTGAACCAGAGTGTCTCCGGTCTGCAGCAGTCCGTAGTAAGCGCCTTCCTGCGTCAACGTCCCTACCATCGCCAAGGTATCCAGCGGGAACTGCTCGAGGTACTCACGACTGCGACTGCTATCTGGACGCAAGCCTCGGTCGCCGCCCGACCGGGCGTCCTGCACCGGTGCATCTGGCACGAAAGGCGAACGGAGATCGAAGGCCTGATACGCAAATGCTTCGTACGGCCTGATCACCGGCAAAGGCTCTATCCGTCCGCCGGGTCGCGCGTTGACCTCGGCGATATAGGCCTCCAGGTCGGACATGTCGCGGCCACAGCCCGACAGACCGACCGCCAATATGGCGAGCAATATCCCGATTGCCGCGCGGACCCCGATCATGTTTGCTCCTCGCCTTCTTCGAGATATCGATAAGTCTTGGCCGTGACACTCATGACGAGATCATCGGCGTTACCCGCGCCGGCCCCGTCGAGTTCATCAGCCTCCTTGAGCGAAACGTCATGAATGGTGACGATCCGGGGAAGGGCGGCGACGTCGCTGACGAAGCGCGCCAGTTCATGATAGGTACCCGCCAGGCGGATCTGGATCGGCAGCTCGGCGTAAAAGTCGCGCACCAGCTCGCCCTGTGGCTTGAACAGTTCCTCTTCGAGACCGGCGGCCAGGCCGGTCTGCGAAATGTCCACCAGGAGGTTCGGCACCTCTGTCTTGCCAGGCAACTGGCGGAGCATCGCACCGAACGACTGTTCGATCTCGGCGAGCTGCTCCTTGTACGCCTGGAAATTGGCGGCCTTGCGCTGCTTGAGCTCGAAAGATCCCCTCAGAGTCTGCTCCTGGGCCTGCGCGGCCTCGAGCACCGGGATCTTCTTTTTGTAGACCGTGTAATAGATCCCGGCCGCGGAAATCGCGATGAATATCAGGCTGACGGCGATCGCCCTGAATACGAACGGCCAGCGACCGACGTCGTTGATGTCCAGATTGCGCAGGTCTTCGAAGAATTGATTCATTGCGGCGACCCCTGGGCAACTACCTCCGCTGCCTGCAGTTGTTCCTCGGTGGTGACCTGGGTCGCCGATACGCTGAACCGGCTGCGGCGCATGCCCCCGACTTCATCGGATTCCACCACCTCCAGCCGCGGCTCCTTGAGCCAGTCGGAGTCCTCGATATTCCTCATCAGCGCCGAAACCCGGGTACTGGACTCCGCCAGGCCCCTGATCTCGACACGATTCGTAGTCTGCTGAACGACGTCGTAGAAAACCCCGTCCGGCAGGACCTTCGCCAGCTGGTCAAACAAGTGCACGCTCTCGGGACGCCGGCGCTGGAGTTCCTCGATGATCTCCATGCGCGCAAGCAGGCGCTCCTTCTGTCGCTCCAGGTTTCTGATTTCCTCGATCAATGCATCAAGCCGGGCGATTTCCTGTTCCAGACGTTGATTTCTCGCATTCTGGTGGTCGATCTGGCCCTGGACGATAAAACCAGTGAGCAGGGTCGCGAGTCCGGCCGCGGCGACGGCAGCGATAGCGCCTGCGGCGAAATTCTTCTGACGCTGCTTCCGGAGTTCCTCGCGCCAGGGGAGGAGGTTAATGCGGGGCATGTCAGTCGAAGCTCCTCAAGGCAAGGCCGCACGCTGTCAGCAGTGCGGTAGCGTCTTTCATGACGCCGGATGAACGGGCTCGCGACGATAGCTTCATATCACCGAGCGGGTTGCCGATCTCCGTCGGGATCCCGACCCGGCTACCTATCACGTCGGCCACACCCGGTATGTTGGCGCAACCGCCGCAGACGAGAATCTGGTCGGGCTGCTCGCGTCCGCTGCCTGAGGCCAGAAAGAACTGTAGCGAACGACTGACCTGCTGGGTCATGTCATCGATAAACGGATCGAGTACCTCGGGTTCGTAATTGCTTGGCAGGCCACCTGTCTTCTTGGCCCGGCCGGCATCCTCGAGGCTCAATCCGTAGGTGCGCATGATCTCCTCGGTCAGCTGTTGTCCACCGAAAGCGAAATCACGTGTGTACACAACCTTCAGGTCCCGCAAGACGCTGAACGTAGTGCTGCTGGCGCCAAAGTCGACGACCGCAACGTTGTGGCCCTGGCCCTGATCCGGCATCTGATGTTTCAAAAGGCGGCAGGCAGCTTCGAGGGCGAAGGCCTCGACATCGACAATCCGCGTCTTCAGCCCGGCGGCTTCTACCGCCGCCTGACGCTGCTCGACATTCTCTGTTCGCGTAGCAACCAGCAGAACGTCCAGCATGTCCGGGTCGTGTTCTGTCGGTCCGAGGACCTCGAAGTCATAACTGACTTCGTCCATCGGGAACGGGATGTACTGGTCCGCCTGCAACTCGACCTGGCCTTCCAGCTCGTTGGTGCCGAGAGTCGCGGGCATCTGGATAATCTTGGTGATCGCCGCATCACCACTGATGGCGATCGCACAGTCGCGGCTGCGGGCGCCCGATCTCTTGACCGCACGTCGCACCGCGTCGCCGACTGATGTCGGATCCACGACCGCCTTCTCATTGACGGAATTCTGGGGAGTGGCCTCTGCTGAATAGGACTCGACGCGGTATTGGGATCCGCTGCGACTCAACTCGATCAACTTGACCGAGGAAGTCGTTATGTCAAGTCCTAGAAGTGGCCGAGACTTCTTCGCGAGGAGCACTTGAATTTCCTTTTAGGTCCGCAGCTTGGCATCGGAAGATAGAATAATGTCTTAAGTATTGCAATCATCTGTATAACAATTACAGGTTAAATAAAACGTGATCCCATTCACGATACTCGAAAAGACGCTTACCAAGCCTGTTTACTCACAATGCGCGCACAAGATCAGGTGGGCGGCAAACTTTACACACGTGGGGGCCGACAAAACTGAGATGTACCCCTCAGTTCGCCGACGCCGGCCACGCGGTTCGGACGCAATATTCAATGAGGGGACTTGCCGCCAGGCGGGGCAGGGCCGGAGAGACTTATCGAGACAAGCAGTCGGATTTGGTAACCCCGCCATCGTAGGAATCCTCCCTTAGATCGGTGGTTTTGCGTCCCCAACTTTCGGTGGGTTTGCCTTTAACGTTCGGTGGTAATATGCATAACCGCCCGGGCCAAGGCAAGAAAACTCTTTCCTCCCCCAGATGAAATTCCTGCTTCGCAGCCTATACGTCGCGGCTCTTTTGACGCTCGCTCTCGTCGCCACCATCGGTGTCGCGGCCATCGGTGCGTATTACTATGTGGCGCCCGGCCTGCCCCCGGTCGATGCTCTCAGGGAGGTCCAGCTTCAGGTGCCCCTGCGGGTCTATACCCGTGATGGCAGGCTGGTGGCCGAGTACGGCGAACAGCGCCGCATCCCGTTGACGATAGACCGTGTGCCGGATTCCGTCATCAATGCGTTCCTCGCCGCTGAAGATGATCGTTTCTATGATCACCCGGGTGTCGACTATCAGGGGCTTGTGCGGGCGTCGATCTCCCTGGCGCTCACCGGAGAGAGAACCCAGGGCGGCGGCACAATTACTATGCAGGTCGCCAGAAACTTCTTCCTGACCCGCGAGAAGACCATTTCGCGCAAAGTCCGCGAGATTTTTCTGGCCCTCAGGATCGAGCGGGAGTTGTCTAAACAGGAGATCCTGGAACTCTATCTCAACAAGATTTTCCTGGGCCAGAGGGCTTACGGCATCGGCGCGGCGGCCGAGGTCTACTTCGGCAAGACCGTCGACCAGCTTTCTCTCGCCGAGGCCGCCACAATCGCCGGGCTGCCAAAAGCCCCATCCCGCGACAATCCGGTTTACAGCGCTGAGCGGGCACTGTCACGTCGCGCCTACGTCTTGCGCCGGATGGTCGAGACCGGGCATATCGACGCTTCCGCCTATCAGGCAGCTTCGGCGGAACCCATGGAGTCCGAGCTCCACGGGCCGACTGTAGAGGTAGACGCTCCCTATGTGGGAGAGATGGTGCGCCTGGACATGCTGAACCGGTATGGAGCCAAGGCCTACACGGCCGGTTTCGTCGTAACGACTACGATCGACAGCCGCCTGCAGAAAGCCGCCGTCGCGGCTTTGCGAAAAGGGCTGCTGGAGTATGACCGCCGGCACGGGTATCGAGGACCGGTGACCAGGATCGACTGGCCGCAGGATGAAAGCGATGTCGATACGCTGCTCGGGGGGCTGCGTCCGAGTCCGAATCTTGCCCTTGGCATTGTCACCGCAGTAGACGAAACCGGTGCAATGGTTGCCATGCGATCCGGCGAGTCCGTCGTGCTGGACCTTAATGCGCTGAGCTGGGCGAGGCCGTATGTTCATGAGAACCTTCGCGGCCCGGCTCCAGAATCGGTGGCCGAGGTCCTGGCAGTGGGTGATGTCATCGAACTCGTTCAGCTGGCCGATAGCTCGTGGCAGCTGGGACAGACTCCGGACGCACAAGCCGCCATCGTTGCACTGGATCCGATCGACGGCGCTATCGCGGCACTTTCAGGTGGATTCGACTTCCGCGCCAGCAAATACAACCGGGCGACCCAGGCACAAAGACAGCCGGGCTCGTCATTCAAGCCATTCATCTATTCTGCAGCCCTCGAGAACGGGTTTACTACCGCGACGGTAGTAAACGATGCGCCCGTTGTCTTTGAAGATGACAGCCTGGAGGACACCTGGAGACCGGAAAATTACAGTCAGCGGTTTTACGGGCCGACCCGGCTCAGGGAAGCGCTCGTCCGATCCCGTAACCTGGTCTCGATCCGCGTACTGCGGGCGATTGGAGTCGGTCCCGCTGTCCGGCATATCGAACGCTTTGGAATCCCGCCGTCCTCGATGCCTCGCGACCTGTCACTGGCCCTGGGGAGTATTACCCTGCCGCCGATAGACATTGCCGATGCCTACGCAAGCTTTGCCAACGGCGGCTACCGGGTGGCGGCCTACTACATTCAGAGCGTCCGCAACAGCGACGGTAGTCTGATCGAAGAGGCAGAACCTCTGATCGCCTGCGCAGTGTGCGAGGATGAGGCTGTTGAGGAGATGCTCCGCGAACGGCAACCCCAGGCCGAAGGAGAGGAAGAGCCGGCGGTCAACTTCGTGGAGATCGAGTATGCCGAACCGGCCATCTCTCGTCAGAATGCGTATCTCGTGGCCGACATGATGCGTGACGTGGTCAGACGCGGTACCGGTCGGCGGGCGATGAAGCTCGGTCGTTCTGACCTGTCCGGTAAGACGGGAACAACCAATGATCGCCGCGATGCCTGGTTCAGCGGATTCAATGCCGATCTGGTCGCAACAGTCTGGGTAGGTTTTGACCAGGAGCGTTCACTGGGAGCACGGGAAGAAGGCAGCCGCACGGCATTGCCCATATGGATCGACTTCATGGCCGAGGCTTTACGGGATACGCCCACCAGCCTGGTGCCGAAACCTCCCGGACTGGTCACGGTACGGATTTCACCGGACACCGGGCTTCTGGCCCGGTCCGATGACGGATCGGCGATTTTTGAAACTTTCCGCATCGATCAGGTTCCGGATGCAGACGAAAACGCCACGGCTTCGCCCTACGAAGAACCTAAAGAGTCAGAGCCGTTGTTCTGAGCTATCGCAGTACCCGGGGATAGTGAAGGTGGGCAGGAAACGAAACGACAAGTCCGGTTACGCCCGCCAGATGCTGGCCGATGAAGCCGCACGGGTAATGCGCGAACAGGGCGTCAAGGATTTCCTGCTCGCGAAGAAAAAAGCGGCTGATCGCCTGGGCATCCATGATCGCGCCGCTCTTCCCGGAAATGACGAGATTGCCGCCGCCCTGGGAGAACAGCAGCGGCTATTCGGTGGTGATGCCTACCGGCAGCGTCTGGCACACTTACGCAAAGCCGCTCACAACGCCATGGTGTTGTTTGACGGTTTCGAGCCCCGACTCGTCGGCTCGGTGCTGACAGGCATGATCACCGACACCAGCGACGTGAACCTGCACTTGTTTACGGACACGCCGGAGGCGGTGGCCATACTCCTGATCGAGAGGCAAATCCCTTATGAGTGCTGCGAGCGGCGAGTGCGATACCCGAACGACAGGATGGAATCGATGCCTGCTTATCGATTCTGGGAAGAAGACGTCGCAGTAGAAGGCGCCATTTTCCCCATCGCCGCCCTCAGACAGGCGCCGACCTGTCCTGTAAAGGGCCGCCCCATGCGTCGCGCCCGACTTTCCGAACTGGCGCAACTGGTGCGTGCCTAGCCCGAATCAGGACCGGTCGCTGACCGCTATGTAGTCGCGCTGATCCGAACCTGTATAGAGCTGTCGGGGTCTGCCGATGCGGCGCCGTGGATCGGCAATCATCTCCTGCCAGTGAGCCACCCACCCGACGCTGCGGGCGATAGCGAACATCACCGTGAACATGGTGTTCGGGATTCCCAGCGCCCGGTAGATGATCCCGGAGTAGAAATCCACATTCGGATACAGCTTTTTCTCGATAAAGTATTCGTCCTTGCGGGCGATCTCTTCCAGGCGCAACGCAAGTTCGAACAGAGGCGAGTCGGTATGTCCGATCTTCTCCAGTACGCGATGGGCCATCTCGCGGATGATCTTCGCCCGCGGATCGAAATTCTTGTAGACCCGGTGGCCGAAGCCCATCAGCCTGAAGGGATCGTCCCGATCCTTGGCCTTGGCCACGTACTTGGGGATCGACTCCGGCGTGCCGATCTTCTCGAGCATCTTCAGGACCGCCTCGTTGGCGCCACCGTGGGCCGGTCCCCACAGGGCCGAGACACCGGCGGCAATGGCCGCGTAAGGGTTGGTACCGGAGCTGCCCGCCAGTCGTACCGTCGAGGTACTGCAGTTCTGTTCGTGATCGGCGTGCAGGATGAACAGCAGGTCGAGCGCCTCTGCCGCTATCGGATCGACCTCGTAATCCTCACAGGGCACCGCGAAGAACATGTGCAACAGGTTGCTGCAGTAGTCGAGATCATTGCGTGGATAGACGAAAGGCTGACCGACCGAGTGCTTGTAGGCCGCGGCCGAGATTGTCGGCATCTTCGCGATGATCCGGTGGGCGAAGATCTCACGGTGCCCGGGTCGCTCGATGTCCATGGAGTCGTGGTAGAACGCCGACATCGATCCGACGACGCCGGATACCATGGCCATGGGGTGGGCGTTGTAGTGAAAGCCGTTGAAGAAACGTAGCAACGTTTGGTTGATCATCGTGTGATGAAGGATCGAGTGGCGGAACCGATCCATCTCTTCCGCGGTGGGCAGCTCACCGGACAGCAGCAGATAACAGACTTCCAGGAAATTGCTCTGCTTGGCCAGCTGCTCGACCGGATAGCCGCGGTAGAGCAGGACGCCCTCCTCGCCATCGATAAAAGTAATCTGGCTCTCGCAGCTGGCGGTCGCGACGAATCCAGGATCGAATGTGAAGGCTCCCTGCTCCCGGTAGAGCCGACCGACGTCGATGACGTCGGGGCCGAGCACTCCCTCGTGCGCCGGAAGCTCCGAAGATGTGCCTGTATTCACGTTCTCAAGCCGGAATTTTTTGTCGCTCATAGACCGCCTCACTTCCGTTGTTCAACTTACCTGCCGGATGCGCGATGATCGTCGCGGCCCGGTCAAAGCCCGGTCAAAGCCCCGATGCGAAATTCGGAGCAGAAAACCGCCTTGCCATGGCTGTGTCGACGGCGACCCTGGAGCGGCAACCGAACCTGCGGGGGGCCTGAATTATAAGGCAGTGCTAATGCAATTGACAGGCGAAACGCGACCGCGACAGACACAAAAAAGGCGCCCGCAGGCGCCTTCGCAGGAATCTTGCCGATGCGTCGCCTATCAACTGCCGCCCATGCCGTACTTGCGCCGGAATTTGTCGACGCGCCCACCGGCATCGATGATCTTCTGTTTGCCGGTGAAGAAGGGGTGGCACTTGGAACACACTTCGATGTGAAGTTCCTTGTCCAGCGTGGATCGGGTGGTGAACGCGTTGCCGCAACTGCAGACAACTTTGATGTCCTGGTAATCGGGATGGATGTCAGTTTTCATTTGTGGACTCCTGGCACAGGCCAGCAGGACTTGAAGACAAGCGGTCAATTCTACCGAATTGCGTATGTCCGCACAAGATATCTGTGGACTCGCCGTTGGAGTGCCGGGATAGCCGCGATTCAGAATCGGCTGCCCGTTAGAGCACTCGTTTCACGTAATACTTTATGTTCTGCCGCTTAACTCGATGTTGAAATGAGAGTTTCTGAATTATCCACAGAAATTGTGGATAACTCTGTGGAAGACTGGCGTACGGGCGCAGCGATGCTCTGTCTCGATAGCGTCACAAACAAATTGGACAAATTTACGCCACATCTGGTCATCTGCATGTGCATCAACGAGTTACGCGTACAACTGGGCGATGTGCGGCCCTCTCGCGACGGGTCGCACGCCTACAGACGTCTTCATCGGCGGATTCTGTGCATAAGCGCGGGACCAGAGCGCCTTGTCGAGGCGGATGTAACGACGCTTGGGCCTCGCTATTCGCCCTCCAGAGAAAGAAAAATCGCTTGCAGATCATTGAGAAACCAATAGCCGAGGTCGGTCGGTCTCCAGCCGGTCCCGGAACGTGACTCCAGCAGTCCTCGCTCAATCGCCAGGTCGAAACCCGACTGCACGGACTGGCGCAGAACGCCTGTTCTGTCCTCGAACTGCGTCTCCGGGAATCCGTGCTTTAGGCGTAGGGCATTCAGCATGAACTCGAAGACCCGGCGAGGGCGGTCGATCAGCGTCGACTCCTCTGTCCTGAGGGGTCCCGGCATATATGCGGCGGGATGCCTCTTCTTGCTCCGCCTGACGATGCGGTCCGCGGCCGGATAGGTGAGCTTGCCGTGCGCGCCGGCACCGACGCCAAGATAATCACCGTAGGTCCAATAGTTGACGTTATGGGCACACTCCTGTCCTGGTACGGCGTAGGCCGACACTTCATATTGCTTGAGTCCGGCGTCGGCTAGCGCCGACTGGCATCGCTGCAGCGCCGCCCAGATCCGCTCATCGTCCGGCAGCTCCGGTGGTTGACTGTAGAACAGCGTATTCGGCTCCAGGGTGAGCTGGTAATGCGACAGGTGTCGGACGCCCGCATCGAGCGCGATCTCTACATCACGGAGCGCGCCCTCGGGCGTCTGCCCGGGCAGGCCGAACATCAGGTCCGCGTTGAGCCTCGGGATGCCGGCCTGCTGGATGTCCTCGATCGCTCTTAGCGCCTCGTCGGGCCCGTGGATGCGACCCAGGATCGAGAGCTGCTCGGGATCGAAAGACTGCACACCAAGGGAAACGCGATTGATACCGGCAGCGCGGAAATCGGCGAACGATGCATGTTCGACCGTCCCGGGGTTGGCTTCCAGAGTGATTTCTGCCCCTTCCGCAAGCCGCCCTGCGGACTCCACGGATCCGATCAGCCGCCCGATGGTGGAGGGACTGAACAGGCTGGGGGTCCCCCCGCCGAAGAATATCGACGAAATGGTCCGTTCCGGCAGCGCTGCCAGTTCTTCGTCGAGATCAGCCAGTAGCGCGTCGCGATAAGCGGACTCGGGCAGACGACCGCGAAGCGCGTGGGAATTGAAGTCGCAGTAAGGACATTTGCTGACGCACCAGGGTAGGTGCACATAGAGCCCGAGTGGGGGCGCTGTTAGCATCGTGTCGCGATCCCTGGCTTGCGGCTGGCCCGGCCGTATCCGCCTGGCTCACTCAACCGGCGATATAGCGGCGACCAGCCGCCGCAGCGCCTGGCCCCGGTGGCTGTGCCGATTCTTCTCCGCCGGCACCAGACACGCCGCAGACTGCGCGCTGCCAGACGGAACGAACAGTGGGTCGTAACCGAATCCTCCCTCACCGCTCGGCCGCATCCCTAAGCGCCCTTCCCAAACGCCCTCGCAGATGACTGGCGCCGGATCGCGAGCGTGACGCAGGTAGACCATGACGCATCGGAACCGGGCCCCCCGTTCGGCTTCCACCACGCCCTGCATCTTCTCGAGCAGCAGCCTGTTATTGTCCTCATCGCTGCATCCTGCCCCCGCGAATCGAGCTGAGCGGACGCCTGGTGCCCCGTGCAGATAATCGACTTCGAGACCCGAATCATCGGCGATGGCGGGCAGATCGGCGCCAGCGCACGCCGCTCTGGCTTTCAGGATCGCGTTCTCGACGAATGTGAGACCGGTCTCGTCCACCTCGACGATGGCGAACTCCGACTGCGGCAAGACATCCAGCCCAGCCCCTTCAAGCAGCGAGCGGATTTCTGCAAGCTTGCCGGCATTACCGGACGCCAGGACGACCCGCCGCCCGGGACCGTCAACCCGCATCGGCCGCCAGCGCCTCACTCTGCAGCTGGATCAGCGTCGCGCTCCCCAGCACCGCCAGGTCAAGCATCCGGTCGAGCTCGTCGCGGCGGAACGCGTGCCCCTCAGCGGTACCCTGGACCTCGACGAACGCGCCGGCATCGTTCATCACGACATTCATATCGGTCTCTGCCTCCGAGTCCTCCGCATAGTCCAGGTCAAGGATCGGCGCGCCCTCGAAGATCCCCACAGACACCGCGGCCACCTGGCCGAAGACCGGATCCCTGACCAGCCGGCGATCTTTCCGCAGATGCCTTACGGCGTCGACCAGGGCCACGTAACTCCCCGTAATCGCTGCGGTCCTTGTGCCGCCATCGGCCTGAAGCACGTCGCAATCCAGCGTGATCGTGACCTCGCCCAGGGCCGCCAGATCCGTGACTGCCCGGAGCGAGCGGCCGATCAGCCGCTGGATCTCCTGGGTGCGGCCACCTTGCCGCCCCCTCACTGCCTCCCTGCCGTTGCGCGTGTGCGTTGACCGCGGCAGCATGCCGTACTCTGCAGTCACCCAGCCCCTTCCGGAGCCGCGCAGAAAACCGGGTACCCGGTCCTCGACACTGGCCGTGCAGAGGACGATCGTCGAGCCGAACTCGGTGAGCACGGAGCCCTCCGCGTGTCGGGTGTATCCACGGGTTAATCTGACCGACCTGAGTTCGTCGGGTCGCCGACCACTGGGTCGCATGGGGAACCTCCTCGCGATTGCGCGTCGAAAATCTCGCGCGATGATCGGCCGGTCAGTGAGACAAGATCCTCAATGCCGCCGCCGTTGTGTTGTCGCTGTACGGCGCATTCGCCGCGACAGCCATCTCCGACACGCACCCCAGCCACTCAGAGATGGATCGATCCTCTCGGCAACTGTCACCCAGGACATCATCGGGCACGCCTGACCAAAGCCCATCGGAACAGACAAGGATCATGTCGCCTGACAGGAGTTCACGGCCACCGCGGATCGTCTCGGTCGGCAAATCGGATTCTCCGCCAAGACAACACTCCACATAGTGCCGCATCGGGTGCCCGGGTATCTCCGCCTCTGAGATCAGGCCCTGTCGCAGCAGGACTTCCACGTGGCTGTGGTCGCGTGTCCGCTCGGCCACGCCGCGCTCCCGCAGCAGGTAGATCCTCGCGTCGCCGACGTGCGCCCACCATGCGGTGTCATCGATAGTCAGACATACGGCGCAGGTCGCCCGCGGCTTGTTCTCCACCGGCAAGGATTCGCCGATGCCTGCGACTGCGGCGTGGGCACGCTCTATGGCGTCTACCAGAAATCGTGTCACGTACTCTTGCTGCTCGATCCAATCGGTGCTGGCCTCGAAGCTTTCCATGAATGACTGCCTGGCGACCTCTGCGGCACGCTCGCCCTCCGCATGCCCTCCCATTCCGTCTACGACGATCAGAAAAGCTCCGCGGTCATGCCTGACGATCGATACCCGATCCTGATTGTCACTACGATCGCCGATGAGGCTTATTTCAGCTGTCTCAAAGCGCAAACGATCTCCTTCGGTTTGCTAGACTACGCGGACCACATGCCGCGGGATGCCAGAGTATAAGCTCAAGGTATCTTTTGCGCATGGCCGCATTTCTCAAACTCCATCTCCGAGGCACCGAAAGCGCATGATCCAGAGCATGACCGGCTTCGCGCGGCGTGAGACCCGATACGAGTGGGGCACGATCTCCTGTGAGATCAGATCTGTAAATCACCGCTACCTCGAAGTGTCCTGGCGCCTGCCTGACGAACTCCGTCCGCTGGAGCCGGCATTGCGGAAGGTCATCTCGGGACAACTGAAGCGCGGCAAGATCGAATGCGGGCTGCGGCTGCGCTGGAGCGAGGAAGCCCAGCCGCCGATCCGTCTGAACGCGGCGGTTCTGGAGCAACTGTCGGAGGCGCTGCGTATGGCGTCAGGGTATCTGCCCCAGGCGGCTGCGGTGAATCCCCTCGATGTCCTGCGCTGGCCGCGGGTGGTCGAGGATGTCGAGCGAGATGCGGGACCGCTGGAGGCGGCGGCCCTGGCCATTCTGGACGAATCGCTGGCTGAACTGACGGCATCCCGGAGTCGTGAAGGGGAGCATCTGGCCAGCCTGTTGATCGAGCGCTGTAACGGCATTGAGGGACTGGTGGGCGAGGCCAGAACACGCTTGCCCGAAGTCCGTCAGGCACTCAGGGATCGCACTTTGGAGCGTATCGGCCAGCTTGATATTCAGCCGGACTCCGATCGGGTGGAACAGGAACTGGTGCTGCTGGCTCAGAAGATGGATGTGGACGAAGAACTCGACCGACTGGGAGCCCATGTCGCGGAGGTCCGCAGGGTGCTGCAGTCGAAGCAGGCAGTGGGGCGGCGGCTGGATTTCCTGATGCAGGAATTCAACAGAGAAGCGAACACGCTGGGATCCAAGTCCCAGGATCAGGAATCAACCCGGATAGCCGTCGAACTCAAGGTCCTCATCGAACAAATGCGGGAGCAGGTCCAGAACGTCGAATGATGACTGCCACCGAAACGCAAACTGATCACCGTAAGGGGCGATTGTTCGTGATCTCGGCGCCATCCGGTGCCGGCAAGACGTCACTGGTGCGGGCGCTGCTCCAGAGCGCCCCATCCACCCGGTTCTCGACCTCCTTTACCACCCGCAGCCCGAGGCCCGGTGAGTCGGAGGGCCGCGACTACTACTTTGTCAACGAAGCGCGATTTGCGCGGATGATCTACTCCGGAGCGTTTCTGGAACACGCCACGGTGTTCGACCATCGCTACGGAACCGGCCGGGCCGAAGTATCGCGCCTCACCGAATCCGGCTTCGATGTATTGCTGGAGATCGACTGGCAGGGTGCCCGGCAGGTCCGGGCAGCTGATCCTGACTGCGTGTCCATTTTCGTCCTGCCGCCGTCTCTCGAAGAACTCGAGAAACGCCTGAGAGGCCGGAGTACGGACGATGAGCCGACGATTCTCAGGCGCCTGGGTGACGCACGCTCTGACATGACGCACTGGGACGAATTCGATTACGCTGTCATCAACGACGACTTCGAAACAGCGTTGACGGAACTGAAGTCGATCATCGAGGGCGGATGTTCCGAGTGCAGGACCGACGATCCCGCATGCCGGCGCCAGATTGAGCGCGTTGTCGCCTAGGCGGGATATTCGATAGAATTCCAAGGCTCTGCCCCCGGAACGTGGGGCCGGCACCAAGAGAGACAAGCAATGGCGAGAATCACAGTAGAAGACTGTATGCAGAACGTGGACAACCTGTTCGAGTTAGTGCTGATCGCCTCCAAGCGGTCCCGGCAACTCTCCAATGGCGCGCCCACCGACCTCGAATGGGAAAATGACAAGCCGACGGTCATGGCCCTCCGGGAGATCGCCGAGGGCAAGGTCGATGCCAGTATCCTCAAGGAATCGGATCACATCGAAGATCCCACCCTGGGCGAAGATGGATTCGGCCAGGAAGAAGTCTCGCCGCGACCCATACCCTCGCTGGGAGACTGATCCGCAGTCCCCGCCCCGCCCATGGATTACGCCGCCTCCATTCTGGCCCGCCTGCCAAATCGGAAGCGCGCGATAGGACTCGACGGCCTGGTCAAGAAGCTGCAAGGCTACCTGCCGGATGACCAGGTAGCGCAGGTCCTCGATGCTTATCACTTCGCCGAAGAGGCGCACCAGGGACAGAAGCGCAAGACCGGTGAGCCCTATATCTCGCATCCGGTCGCGGTGGCGGGCCTCCTCGCGGAGCTGAACCTCGACTCACAGACGCTGATGGCGGCGCTGCTGCATGACGTCATCGAAGACACCGGCATCGACAAGACTGACCTTGGCGAGCGTTTCGGCGAAGAAGTCGCAGAACTTGTGGACGGCGTCAGCAAGCTGGACCAGATCAAATTCCGTAGCCGGGAAGAAGCCCAGGCAGAGAGTTTCCGCAAGATGCTCCTTGCCATGGTGGGCGACATCCGCGTGATCCTGGTCAAGCTGGCAGATCGCACACACAACATGCGGACGCTATGGGTCATGCCGGCGGACAAACGGCGCCGGATTGCCCGCGAAACGCTCGACATCTATGCCCCCATTGCCAATCGCTTGGGCATGAATACGTTGCGGCTGGAACTCGAGGACCTCGGGTTTCGGGCGCTTTTCCCGTACCGCTATCGAGTCCTGGAGCGCTCCTTGCGACGCGGCCGCGCCCAGCGCCAGGTCCTGGAGAAGATCAAGAAACGCTTCATCCAGACCCTGAAGGCGGCCGAGGTCAGCGGCTCCGTCGAAGGTCGGGAGAAGCATCTCTACAGCATCTATCGGAAGATGCGCGAGAAGAAGCGCTCGCTGGCGGAGATCGCGGACGTCTATGGCCTGCGGATCGTTGTCGAGTCGGTTGATAACTGCTATCGGACGCTGGGCCTGGTGCACAAGTGTTACAAGCCGATGCCGGGCCGCTTCAAGGACTATGTCGCCATCCCGAGGGTGAATGGTTATCAGTCGCTGCACACCACCTTGTTCGGGCCCGGTGGTGCACCGGTAGAGGTGCAAATACGCACGCAGGAGATGGACCGGATCGCCGAAGCGGGGATCGCGGCGCACTGGATGTACAAGGCGGGGGAGAGGGGCGGCTCGGCCCCCCAGGCGCGGGCGCGGGAATGGTTGCAACACCTTGTCGAGATGCAGGAGAGCGGCAGTTCCGAGGAATTCCTCGAGAACGTGAAAATCGATCTCTTCCCGGACAAGGTCTATGTATTCACGCCCAAGGGCGAGATCCTCAGGCTGCCGAGGGGCGCGACCTGTGTCGACTTCGCCTATGCGGTGCATACGGGAGTGGGGAACCGATGTGTGTCGGCACGGGTGAATCGCAGGCCGGCACCCCTCAGGACGCCGTTGCGAAACGGCCAGACGGTCCACATCATCACTTCGCGTAACGCCCAGCCCAACCCGGCGTGGGTCAATTTCGTAGTAACGGCGAAGGCCAGGACCGCCATCCGGAGCTTCCTGAAGAACCTCAGACGGGGGGAGGCCCAGGAACTCGGCAAGCGCCTGCTGGACAATGCTTTGCGTGAATACAACCTGAGGCTGCGCAAGGTGCCCAAGCCAACCATGGAGGCGGCTCTCCAGCAACTCGGCCTGGGCGAGCGCAACGA
>Ga0316191_10000042_pt1 | contig 57249 bp, 47 predicted proteins | sample Eddworburr2cm_MG_FD_204928 | JGI IMG/M metagenome (GOLD analysis project Ga0316191, IMG submission 204928) | Coastal sediment microbial communities from Maine, United States - Eddy worm burrow 2 cm | ecosystem: Environmental > Aquatic > Marine > Coastal > Sediment | place: USA: Maine...
CTTGACCGACAAACCCTCAGACCACCCGGCCCGTTCCGCCCGGTTCCCGTTCAACGGGTTCCCTTCATCGTTGAGGCTGGTTCTCGCTGTCATGGCCGGCTTGGCCGAGGCATGCACCACGTCGTAGTTAGTGGCCACCCTGCGCAGGGCGACGCCGAGGTCGATCTGTCTCACTCCCCGAGGGCACTTCTCGGGACAGTTGCCACAGGTGGTGCAGCGCCAGATGTCCTCACTCTCGATCTCGGTCAGGCCGAAGGATGCTTCGCGGATGATCTTGCGGATGCTGAACTTGCGCACCTGGTTCCAGGGGCACACAACGTCGCACTTCCCGCACTCGAAGCACAGCCGGTAGGTGTCGCCGCCGGACTCCTTGATCTCCTCGAGGACCTCGATAAACGGGGCTACCGTATCCACGGGTCAGTCCTTCTCTTTCATGCGGGCTATCGCGTCCAGCAGCTTGTCCCGGCCGTACTTGTCGGCCAGCGATTCGATGCCGACGTGGAGCTCCTCGCGCTTCTTCGCCTCCGTCTCCTCCTCCACCCAGACTTCCCGCTCCTGGTAGACCAGCACATCGTTGAGGCACCACTTGACGCACAGCGGTTCGTCCTCGCCCTCGCACATGTCACACTTCAGCGGCAGACCGGAATCGGGCTCCTTGAACAGATCCCTGGATGGACACGAGGCCCGGCAGAAACCGCACTCGTCGTATTCCTTGCCGTCAATGGTGTAGATGTCCCGGCCGGCGCATTCGGTGGGCGCATACCCACCGGCGAACAACGGCAGCCAGATGTCTTTCAACCGGTGGGTGACCACCCGGATGCGGGATCTAGCCGGGTTGATGCTGCTGTACTTCGGCTCGGCGTGGAACGCGGAACACGCGATCTCGCAGCTCCTGCAGCCGTTGCAGCGGTCAGCATCAACCTTGATGTGCTTGATTACCTTCCTGACCTTGGCCATCTTTCAATATCCCTCTTTTCTCGAGGTCGTCAGCGACGTAATCCAGGTCCAGCTCGTGCAGCCTTTTCCTCGTCGGTATCCCGTCGTGGTTCCATCCCTTGTAGGTGTAATAGGTGCTGAGCAACTCTTCCTCGAGCTCGGGGAAGCGTTTCCGCCAGTGGTCCTTGGGCGGCTTCTCGTCCTTGCGACTCATGCCCCGGCGGTTGTTCAGCGCCCGGTGGAGGTTGCGGCTGCGGTTGACCTTCCGCTTCAGCTCGTCCCGATCGACGTCCATGCCGGTCGCCGCCGAGATAAGCTGGTGGTAATTGTTGATGTGGTACGGCGGCTTGAGGCAGAACGACGCCATGCCGGCGCACAGCCCCAGGGCATCGTCGATGTTGTGCAACATCTCCATCCAGTCGACGATTTCACTGCACATCGGTGGCGTCGGGAAATGGGGGATCGACTTCTCACCCCTCAGCTCCCAGTCGACGAAATACTCTTTGAACTTCTCATCGGGAACCTGGGGCCAATCCTTTACGAATCGTTCTCGCTGCTCCCGCTCGGGGAACGGCGCCTGGGGCCAGTTGCCCTCGATCTGGGTGATGCTGATCTTCTCGTTGGTGGAATACATCAGGTAGTAGAGGGGGTCGAGCATGCCGAGCTTGATCGGCAGTTGCTCGTGCTTCTTGATGTTGTTGTGGGCAAATTCTTCCGCGCCGTTGCCGATCCGCTTGGCCGCCCAGTAGGTGCCGTCGGCCAGGACATCCCCGATCCCTTCCCGATGGGCCAGGCGGTCCAGCAACCAGAAGAACCGCCCTTCCTTGTCATCGTCAGGGGGGCAGCCCTCGAAGTCCTTGTCCGTGAGGATGCCGTTTTCCTTGAGCTCGACGGCAAAGGCCAGGATCTGCGGGGTGGAGAAGCCGTCCACGCCGTATTCCTGGGCTTGCTGGACGATCTTGAAACCGAAATCGAGGTTGTCGACATAGGCCGCCATGCTGTAGGTCAGCTTGGAGAAGCACTTCATCATGTATCGGGGAAGGTTCTCGACGTCAATCAGTGCCCCGCAGCTCTGCGGGCAGTTGTAGCAGCTGATCATTCGCTTGATGGCGTCGGTTTGGCTGCCCGACCAGCTCTTCTCGATGTCTTCGGTCCAGAAGTTCTTTCTGCGCTTGCGGGCGTTGCCCCACGAGAAGCCCTCCGTGTGCCATTTCTCGTCGGTGTGGAGCATCTCCTGGGGTGACCCGATTCCCGACATGATGGTCATGACATCCGGGATGGGATGAGTGTTGCGGAAATTGATGTATTCGGTGACCTCCTGCATCAGCCTCATGAACTCGGCGCCGTCGGCGAGGTTGACATCTCCGGTTCCCCGCACCGCCACCGCCTTGATCTTCTTGTCACCCATGATCGCGCCGCCGCCCAGCCGGCTGGCGCTCGACCTGGACTGCTCGATGGAAGCGGTGAAGCAGCGGTTCTCGCCGGCCAGACCGATGGCGGCCACCTGGGCATCCGGCTCGTTCAGCTCTTCACGAATCAAGTCCTGGGTTTCCAGCGCGCCTCGGCCTTTCAGGTGACGGGCGTCGCGGATTTCAACCTTGTCGTCCTTGATCCAGATGTAGACCCAATCCGGGGACTTGTTGCTGAAGATGACCTTGTCGTACCCGGCATACTTCAGTTCCGCCGACCAGAACCCGCCCATCATCGGATAGGCCAGCAGCTCCGACTGGGGGGATATGAAGGTCACCACCGTGCGGTTGGCGCTGAAAGCCGGGGTGCCGTTGAAAAGGCCGGTGCTGAAGATCAGCAGGTTTTCGTCGTCGAAGGGTTTGACGTCGGCGGGGACCCTGTCCCAGTGCTGCTTGACACTGGTGCCAAGCCCCCCCAGGTGAAGCTCGGTCAACTTCGGATCGGTTTCCGTCTTCTCGATGTTGCCGGTGGCCAGGTCGATCTCCAGATGGAATCCCATCTCCGCGTATCTCATTTCCAACCCCGCTTGACTGTGTTCACGATGCCATCCGCGGAAACCCGTGCAGGTAAATCCCCGCCAGCTGGCTGGCCATCTCCCCGGCATCCGGGTAGCGTCCCGGCCGGTACCACTGGTAGATCCAGTTCAGAGTGCCGAAAAGGTAGAGGGCAGCCAGCTTGCTGTCGGCCGACGAACCGCCTGACGTGCGGGAAATCTTCTCGAGAATGGACTGGGTCAGGTCGAAGTACTCCTTCCGCTTGTCGGCGACCTTCTGATAGAAATCGCCCTCGAGCGATTCGATCTCCCGTGAGCAGATTTGCAGGTCGTCCATGTGACGGATGAAGTACTCGAAGTGCATCTTGATCATGCCGTGCAGGCAGGCTTGCGGATCCGTCTCGCGGTTGATGATCTCGCGTAGCTTCTCGCAGATCGACCGAAAGGTCCGGAGCTGGATCAGGAAGAGGAGCTCTTCCTTGTTTCTGAAGTAGTAGTAGAGCCCGGCAAGGCTCATCCCCGTCGCCTCGGAGACGTCACGGATCGTGGTCCGTCCGTAGCCCTTCTTGGCGAAGAGCGCCGATGAAGCGGAGAGAACTTCGTTCAGCTTCTCATCGTAGCGGGCCGTCCGCTGGCGCCTGCCCGGCGGTCCACCCCTGCTCTTGCTCCCGGGCGTTCTTTCGGTCGACCCTGCGGCGGTTTCCATCAGTCACCCCGGCTTGCTCGAGTCAAAGCGTTGAAATTTCAACGTTTATACAATTTCGTTCGGACGTTCGTTCGAATTCTGACCTTACGCCCACGCCGTGCCGAAATCAAAGGACCTCGAGGATCTCTTCAGGCAACAATCCCCTGGAGGAGGCGCGCCGCCTGCCTCGCAGCCCCGGGCCTGGACGCTGTTCGTCAATAAAGAGCACCACGCCGCGCGTCCTTGCTCCGAGGCCGGCCGGCCCGCATGATGTTCGTCTTGCGAAGTCGCGCACGACGCCGGGCGGCCGGCCGGAGGACGCGTGTCCGCCAGTCCCAGCAACCTCGTCGAGGCCTTCGAGCGCACCGCGCGCGAGAGGCCCGAGCGCGGCGTGTGCCTCTTCGATGGCCGAGGCCGGCCGGCCGGACGCCGCACGTGGCCGGAGTTGCTCGAGTCATCGCGGCTCGCCGCCGCGCGCCTCGCGGCGGCCGGCGCCGGGCCCGGCCGTCCCGTGCTCGCGTGCCTGCCGACCTCGTGGGCCTGGTTCGACGCGTGGATGGGCTCGCTGCTCCTCGGCGCCTGGCCGGCCTCCGTCGCGCCCCCCGGCGTCATGGGCTCGTCGGAGTCGCACCTGCGCCGCATCGCCGCCGTCCTGGAGAGCACGGGCGCCGCACACCTGATCGCCGCGGCCGGCGTGCGCGACCGGTTGCGCGAGACGGGTGCCGACCCGTCGGACACCGTTGTCCTGACCCCGGAGGAGCTCTCCGCGACGCCACCGGCAAGCTCTGTCGTCTCCGCCTCCGCCCGGCCCGAGGATCTCGCCTTCCTGCAGTTCACGAGCGGCTCGACCGGGCGTCCACGCGCCGTCGCGGTGAGTCACGGCGCCGTGCTGCACAACAACCGGGCCACCAGCGAGGCCATCGGAGAACCGCACGGCGCTCCGGTCCACGAGTGGGCTGAGGGCACCGTCTCCTGGCTGCCCCTCCACCACGACATGGGCCTCGTGGGCTGCCTGCTGCTCTCGATGACCCTCGGCCTGGACATCACCCTGCTCCAGCCCACCGCCTTTCTCGCGCGCCCGCGGCTATGGCTTCAGGAGCTGTCGAAGCTCGGGCCGACCTATTCGCCGGCACCGAACTTCGGCTTCCAGCTCTGCGCGGAACGGCTGCGGGCCGAGGAGGTCGCGGGTTTCGACCTGTCGCGGTGGCGGTCCGCCCTCGCCGGCGCCGAGATGGTGCGGCCGGACACGATGGCCGCCTTCGCGGACCGCGTGGCCTCGTGCGGCTTCCGCCCCGAGCAGCTGCGGCCCTGCTACGGGCTGGCGGAGGCGACGCTGGCGGTCACGGTGGACGTGGAAGGACGCGGCGTGCGGACCCAGGAGCCGCCGGAGGGTGCCGAGGCCTCCCTCGACCTGCGCGACGTGGTCTGCGTCGGCCGGCCGTTGCGCGACACCCGCATCGAGATCCGGGCGCCCGACGGCACCACGCTCCTGGAAGATCGTCTCGGCGAGGTCAGCGTCCAGGGACCGGGCCTCTTCAGCGGCTACCACGGCGATCCGGTCGCGACGGCCGAGGTGCTCGCCGACGGATGGCTGCGCACGGGGGACCTCGGTTTCCTGCACGACGGCGAGCTCTACATCGCGGGGCGGCTGAAGGACGTGCTGATCCTGCGCGGCGACAACATCATGCCCCACGAGCTGGAGTGGCTCGCGGAGACGGTCGTGGGCACGGGTGGCACGGAGCGGGCCGGCGCCTTCTCGGTCAGCCGCGGCCCCCAGGGCGAGGAGCCGGTTCTCGTCGTGGAGACGACCGTCACCGACGCCGCGGCGCTGGCCGAGCTCGACCACGCCGTGCGCCGCCGGGTGGGCCGCGATCTCGGCCTGCCGCTCGCCGACCTGGCCTTCGTGCGGCGCGGACGCATTCCCAAGACGACCAGCGGCAAGGTGCGCCGCCGGGAGCTCGCGCGTCGGTATCTCGACGCCGAGCTCGAACGCCTCGACACGAGGCCGGACTGAGGAGACGACGTGGGAGACAAGAAAGCGGTCGCCCTGGAGCTGCTCGCGCGGCTCGCCCGCAAGAGCCCCGACGAGCTTCGCGAAGACATGGAGCTCGTCGGCGATCTGGGCCTGGACTCGCCGAGGGCCCTGGAGCTCCTCATCGAGCTGGAGGAGTCGCTGGGCGTCGAGATCGACGACTCCGCCGCGGGGGGCCTGAACACCGTCGGCGACGTGCTCGGCCTCGTCGACTCGCTCGCCTGAGCCCCATGAGCGCTACAGCGCTGCGATTCCGCCTCGAGGACCTCGGCCTCGCCGCCGTGGAGGCGCGCATCATGGGCCGGCCCCACGAGCGGGCTCGCTCGCTCGGCCGCCGCATCGGGGCGGTCGGCTGGTCGCTGGCGAAAGGGCGGCGACGGCTGGCGCTCGACAACCTGGCGCACGTCTTCCCGGAGCACGAGGCGGTGGAGCGCGAGCGGATCGCTCGCGAGTGCTTCCGTCACTTCGGCTCGGCCTTCGCGGAGTTCCTCTCGTCGCTACGCTTCGACGCCGACGAGGTGGACCGTCGCTTCGACGTCGAGGGCTGGGAGCACGTCGAGAGCGCGCTCGCCCGCGACCACGGGCTGCTGATCCTCGGCGGCCACTTCGGCCACCACGAGGTCGCGCCCCTGCTCTTCGGCCGGCGCCTGGAGGGCGCCTACCTGCTGGCGCGCCTGCCGTCGAACCCACGCGCGGCGGAGCGCGTGCACCGGCGCTGGGCGCGCTTCGGGAACAAGGTCGTGCACCGGGTCGGCGGCAGTCACCGCATCTGGCGAGTCCTCAAGGACCGGGGCGTGGCGGCGATCAACGTCGACCAGCGCATGAAGGCCGGGACCGGCGGCATTCCCGCGCCCTTTCTCGGCCGCCCGGCACTTTCCACTCCCGTACCGGCCTACCTCTCGCTCCGCTCGGGCGCGCCTGCGGTGCCGGTCTCGTGCGTGGCCGTCGAGGGCGGACGCTACCTCGTCCGCTTCGGGCCGCCCATCCTGCCGTCCGGCGAGGGTGACGAGGCGGTTGCGGCGCTGACCGAACGCTATCTGGAGGCCATCGGGCGCGAGGTTCGCGCGAGGCCGGAGCTGTGGTTCTGGCTGCACCGCCGCTGGGCCATGGACTGACCTAGCGCTCCGGCTCGTTCTCGGCACGCCGGGGATTCTCGTTCTTCCCGGCCAGGTTTCGCTTCGTGTGGGCGTGGCGCACCATGAAGGCGTAGCGGCGGAACATGCGGTTGGTCTGCTCCTCGTGCTCGCAGACGGTCGTTTTGTCCTCGGGCTCGAAGAAGCAGGTGGGGTCTTCGGCCATGAGGTCACCGTGGTGGTACCACGCCAGGGCGCGGCAGCCGCCGCAGGTGTACTGGTAGCGGCACCGGCCGCACTTGCCCTGGAGCTGATCACGGTCGAGGACCCGCTGGAAGTCTTCGCTCTCGTCGATGATCCGCTGGAAGCTCTTCTCGCGCACGTTGCCGCAGCGCAGCTCGTCGATCAGCACACCGCACGGCGAGACGTCGCCCTCGGCCGAGAGGCCCAGCCAGGTGCCGCACCAGCAACCGATGGACGGATTCTGAGGCACCGTGACGTTGCGGACGCCCTTCGAGTGGCGCTCGTGCACTTCGGGGGAGAGGAAGAAGGGCGTGTAGCTGATGTAGCCGTTCGGATGCTCCCGCAGCGCCGGGTGGATGACCTCTTTCATGTCCTTGCTGTCGAAGCACAGTTGCTGCCGGAACGCGTCGCCGCAGTTGCGCGGGACGAAAGGCGACCGGTTATAGGGGATGTTGCGATCTTCCAGCCACTGGAGCGTCGCAGAGAGCGTGTCGAGGTTGTGCTTGCCCACGGTCACGACGACGTTGCGCAGGATGCCCAGCTCCTCGCACCACTCGAGCACGCGGAGGCTGTCCCCGTGGCTGTCGTCGCGCGTCCAGGCGTTCTCGTCTTCGACCGAGTTGATGCCCACCGCGACGACCAGCGTTCCGCCCGAGGCCTCCTGGAGCTCGAGGAGCTTCTCTCGCGTCATCAAGGTGGCGTTCGTCGTGACGATCGACGAATAGCCGTGGCGCGTGGCGCGGCGCAGGATCTCGAGGTGATCCTCGCGGAAGATGAACTCGCCGCCGCTCCAGGTGATGGTCTCGATTCCGATCTCGGACGCCGTGCCCAGCACGTAGCGCTCGATCTCGTCCGCAGAGAGCTCGCGCTCGACGCTCTCGGCGACGCGTTGGGGGTCGGCGCTCCCGGCCATGCACTGCGGGCAGGCCAGGTTGCAGCGTCGGCTGACCTCGTAGAAGAGGTTGTTGAAGGAATAGCGTTGGCTCACGTTTCGGATCCCCCGACACCGACGGGCTCGCAGAGCTCGATGAGCTGCAGGTCGGGAGTGTACAGAAAAGCGAACCGGGAGTGTCCGGCGGTGGGCGACGGGAACTCGCGGAAGGGGCGGCAGCCGCCTGCGCGCAGGGTGCGAAGGGCGGCGTCGAGGTCGTCCACCTCGTAGCACAGATGATAGGGCCCGGGGCCCTGGCGCTCGAGCACGGGCTCGACGCGGCTCTCCGCGCCCAAGCCCTCGATCAGCTCGAGCCGCACGCCCGGCGCCGCCTCGACGAAGCAGACACGAACGCTCTCCGTCGGCACCTCCACCGGCTCGCCCACGGCGCGGAAGCCGAAGAGCTCGCGATAGACCCGCAGGCTCCGCTCGAGGTCGCGCACGGCGATCCCAACGTGGTGGAAGCGGAAGGCCGGCCCGGGTGTGGTCATCCTGTTCGTGAGAAAGGACATCCGCTAAACAACCGGAGGCGTTTTCAGTTTCTTGATTCCTGCCAGGACCTTCTCGGGGGTGATGGGTAGCTCGGTCACCCGTACGCCGGTGGCGTCCTTGATGGCGTTGGCTATCGCGCCGAGGACCGGCAACGTCGCCCCCTCTCCGATCTCCTTGGCGCCGAACGGTCCGCGCGGCTCGTAACTTTCGACCGCGGCGGAGAAGATCTTCGGTGCGTCGCCAATGGTCGGGATCAGGTACTCGTGCAGGTTCGGGTTGCGGATGCTGCCGTCGGGCTGGTGGATGACCTTTTCCATCAGCGTTTCGCCCATCGACATCACCACCGCGCCTTCCACCTGACCGTGAAAGGCGGTCGGGTTGATCACCGTGCCGGAGTCGTGGAAGTCGACGACGTCGACGACCTTGACCTTGCCGGTTTCGAGATCGACCTCGACCTCGGCCACCGTCGTCCCGAACGAGTAGGCCGGCGAGGTTCCGATCGGCCCACCCTTGTACTTGCCGCCGAGGCCCGGCGGTGGTTGGTAGCAGCCCGTTCCCACCAGCGGGCCGTTGGCGCCGAACCACTTCGAGGCCGCCTCGGTCCAGTCCATCGAGGCGACGGTGTTCTCATCCGGCCCCGCGAAGATCTTGCGTCCGCGGAAGGTCAGCGAGTGCGGGTCGCACCCCAGCTGCCGGCCTACGAAGACGGCCAGCCGGGCCTTGATGTCCGCGGCCGCCGAGCGCACGGCGTTGCCGCCCATCAGCGTCACCCGCGACGAGTACGCACCGAGGTCGATCGGCGAGAGCGTCGAGTCGCACGGCGCCATCCAGACGTCTTCGTAACCGATCCCGAGCTCCTCGGCGGCGATCTGCGGCAGGATCGTGTCGCACCCCTGGCCGATATCGGCCGCGGCGATGAACAGCGTGACCGCCGTGCCGTCCTCGTGCACCCGGATGACGGCGTTCGAGTGCGGGAAGTCCGAGCGATAGATCGGGTAACCCGCGCCGGAGACGAACCCGCCGCTCCCGACGCCAATCCCGCGAGCGATCCGCGGACCCTTCGGGAGCGCTCCGGGCTTGCGCTTCTCGTCCCATCCCGACTTCTCCCGGGCCTGCTCCAGCGTCGCCTTGAACTCGCACGACAGGATGTCGAGGTCGTTGATCGTCCGGGTGTTCGGGTCCATGGCGTTGACCATCCGGACGTCCACCGGATCGAGGCCGAGCTCCTCGGCGCACTCGTCGAGCAGCGACTCGAACGCGAACCTCGGCTGCGGCACCCCGTGCCCGCGGAACGCGCCGCAGGCCGGGAGGTTCGTGTACATCCGGAACCCTTCGTACTTGTAGGCGGGGAAGTGATACAGCGTCGGAAGCATCGACCCGGCGTAGTACGCGGTGACGACGCCGAAGCTGGTGTACGCGCCGCCGTCGAGGAAGATCCGCGATTGCACCGCCGTGATCTTCCCGTCCTTCGCCATCCCGAGCTTCATCCACATGTGCTGCGCGTGGCGGCCACGGTGGTGATAGAACATCTCCCGCCGCGAGTACTTCATCTGCACCGGCCGGCCGATCTTCTGCGCGAACAGGATCGAGAGCAGATCGAGCTTGGTCGTCTCGGCCTTGCCCCCGAAGCCGCCACCGACGGCCGGCTTGACCACGCGAATCCGCCCCTGCGGGATGTCGAGCGTCCGGGACAGCATGTGGTGCAGGTAGTGCGGCACCTGGGTCGAAGACCACAGGGTCACCTTCTCGCCGTGGTGCTCGACCCGGGCCAGCGAGCAGTGCGGCTCGATGGGCGCCTGGTAGGTACGCTGGCCCTGGAAGGTCATTTCCTTGACGAGGGCGGCGCTGGCGAAACCCGCGTCCACCTCGCCGAAGTTCCAGTCGACCCGGGTATTGACGTTGCGGGCGAAGCGCTCTTCTTCCGGGTGGATCAGCGGCGCGCCCTCCTCGTAGGCCTCGAGAGGGTCGAAGACCGCCGGCAGCGCCTCGTACTCGACGTCGATCAGCCCGAGGGCCCGCTCGGCCGTTTCTTCATCCTCGGCGCAAACGGCCGCGACCTCGTCGCCGACGTACCGTACGCGGTCCTTGGCCAGGACGTGCTCGTCGTAGCGCGCCGGCGAGACGCCGAACTTGGTGTCCGTGACGGTCTCGCCGGTGAGCACGCACAGCACGCCGGGCAGGGCCTCCGCCTTGCTGATGTCGATGCTCTTGATGATCCCGTGGGCGATCGGCGAGACCAGGATCTTCCCGAAGACCATGCCGGGAAGCAGGATGTCCGCGGTGTAGACGGCCCGGCCCGCGGCCTTGGACGGCGCGTCGTAGCGCGTGCGGTCCTTGCCGACGATGGTCAGGTCGGGACGGTCCTGGTCGGGCGGGTTGATGCCCGCGGTGTCGAGCGGCACGTCCTCGTAGTCTCGCCAGTGCTGCACCGCCTCGATGATCTTGGTGTAGCCGGTGCAGCGACACAGGTTGCCGCCCAGGGCCTCCTGGATCTCCTCGCGGGTCGGGTCGGGATTCTCCCCGATGAGCTTGTAGGCCGCCACAATCACGCCTGGCGTGCAGTAACCGCACTGGATCGCGCCGTGCTTGACGAACGCTTTCTGCAACGGGTGCAGCCCGCCGTCGGGCGCGCGAAGACCCTCGATGGTCAGCACCTCCGAGCCGTCGACCTCCACGGCAAGCACCATGCACGAATTGACCGCCTCGCCGTCGAGGAGCACCGTGCACGCGCCGCACACGCCGAGCTCGCAGCCCTTCTTCGTTCCGGTGAGCCCGCAGTCGATTCGAAGGAAGTTCTGGAGCGTCGAGTTGGCCTTGACGCCCCGCGAGTACGGCCGTCCGTTGACCTGGATCGTCACGAGATGGAGAAGATCACTCATGGCGGCCCTCCGCCGCCCGGCCGCAGGCGTCGTCGAGAGCCCGTGCGGCCAGGACCTTCACCAGCTCGCGCCGGTAGTCGGCGGAGCCGCGCAGGTCGTCGATCGGCGAGCACTCCTCCGCCGCCCACTTCCCCACCGCCCGAGAGAGATCCGCGGACGGCGCCTTGCCGATCATCTTCGCGGAAGCCACGGTCGCGGGAAGCGGCGTCGGATGAACGGCCCCGAGGACGATCCGGCACTCGCGCACCTCGCCCTTCTCGAGCCGGACCCACGCGGCGGCGCCCGCAACCGCCAGGGCGCTGGCGCTGCGCAGCCCGAACTTGTGGTAGCTCGCCCCGGTCCCGGGAGCCCAGGTCGTCGGTGGGATCACGATCTCCGCGAGCACCTCGTCTCTCTCCCGCAGGGTCCGCCTTGGGCCGACGAGGAAATCGTCCGCCGGAATCGTGCGCTCGCCGTTGGCTCCGACGAGCCGAACGGACGCCGAGCCCGCGATGCAGATCGGCGGCAGGTCGGCCGAAGGCACGGCCGAGCAAAAGTTGCCGCCGATGGTGCCGCGATTGCGAACCTGCACGGCGGCCAACGTCGCGGCCGCCTCCGAAAGCGCGGAATAGGTCTTCCTGATCGTCTCGCTCCGGACAAGCCCGCCGTGGGTCACCATCGAGCCGACGTGCAGGCCGCGCTCGTCCACCGCGATCGCGCGCAGCTCCTCGAGATCTCGCAGAGAGACGAGATGGCGCGTGTCGAAGGTGTGTTGCTTGAGGTCGACCAGAGCCTCCGTCCCACCCGCGAGCACGTGGGCGCCGTCGCCCAGTTGCGAAAGCATCTCGCAGGCTTGAGCGAGACTGGCCGGTCGATGATAGGTGAAGTCGGCAATTTCCATCGATTTCGTCCCCCGTGACCTTCCCAGACTGCCATTGCCCCATGGATCAAGAGAAGAGCGATACCGCCACCAACAAGACCATTTCTGTCGCATTTGCAGACCCGCCTCCGGTGTGTAATGCCTGATCACGAACCGATTCCGCGACTCGAAGTAGCGCGGCAACGGCCGCGGAGGATATGGCTATGGATCTGGGTCTCGAGGGAAAGAGCGCCATCGTCACGGGAGGCAGCCTGGGGATCGGCACGTCGGTCGCCCTGGCCTTGGCTCGCGAGGGCTGCGACGTCGCCATCAACTACCGCCGGCACGACGACGAGGCCAAAGAGGTCGTCCGTCAGATCGAGGAGATGGGCCGCCGCGGCCTGGCCGTCAAGGCCGACGTCTCGAGCTTCACCGACGCCGAGAACATGGTGCGGACGGTGGTCGAGACCTTCGGGCGGCTGGACATCCTGGTGTGCAACGCCGGCATCAACTGGGACGGGGTGATCTGGAAGATGACCGAAGAGCAGTGGGACACGGTGATCAACGTCAATCTCAAGGGGTACTTCAACTACAACAAGGCCGCCGCCATGGTCTTCAAGGACCGCAAGGGTGGAAAGATCGTGAACATCTCCTCGATCAACGGCATGCGGGGGAAGTTCGCGCAGAGCAACTACGCGGCCTCCAAGGGCGGCGAAATCGCCCTCAGCAAGAGCCTCGCGAGAGAGCTCGGCAAGTTCAACGTCAACGTCAACGTTGTCTCGCCGGGCCTCGTCATGACCGACATGGCCCGCAACATGCCCCCCGAGGCCCTCAACAAATCGACGAGCGAAACGGTCGTGGGGCGGATCGCGACGCCGGACGAGTGTGCCGATCTGGTCGTCTTCCTGTGCTCGGACCGCGCCCGTCATATCACAGGCGAGGTCATCAAGATCGACGGCGGCCAGTACATCTAGCGACAGGAGAATTCGGAAGATGAGCAGAGTCGGAATCATCGGCATCGGGCACGGAGTCTTCGGTCGTCGCAGTGACGCCACGGTCCAGGAGTTGGCCTTCGAAGCCTTCCGGGCGGCCATGGAAGACGCCGGGATCGAACGGGGCACGATCGACGCCTCGGTGATCGCGGCCGTTCCCGAGTACCACAAGCAACGTTCGGTGGCCGGGGTCGTGCAGGAGTACCTCGGCCTGAATCCCGCGCCCACATGGCTCACCGAGGTCGCCTGCGCGTCGGGAAGCGCGGCCATTCGCACCGCGTGGATGTCGATCAAAGCCGGCGTCCACGACGTCGTGGCGGTGATCGGCTGCCAGAAGATGACGGAGCTCGAGACCGCGGAGATCCTGGCGCTGATGGGCCGCGTCGGCGAGGTCCAGTGGGAGTCGAACTTCGGGACGACCTTCCCGGCGTACTACGCCATGTTCGCCAAACGGCACATGCACGAGTTCGGCACCACCCGCGAGCAACTTTTGCAGGTGGCGGTCAAGAACCACTTCTACGGCGCGAAGAACCCGATGGCCCTCTTCCGGAAGGAGATCACCCTCGAGAAGGCGCTCGCGTCGGAGGACGTCGCAAGCCCCTTCCAGGTCTACGACTGCTGCGCCAACGCCGACGGTGCCGCGTGCGTCATCCTGGCCACCGAAGACAAGGCCAAGGCGATGTCCGCAAAGCCCGTGTGGCTCGACGGCATGGCGTGCGCGACGGCCAGCATGTCGGTGCTGAGGCGCCCGCACCTCGTCGGCCTGCCCAGCGCCGAAAAGGCCGGGGCCGACGCGTACGCGATGGCCGGTGTGAAGCCCGACGACATCGACGTCGCCGACGTTCACGACTGTTTCACCATTGCCGAGATCATGGCCTACGAAGACCTCGGCTTCTGCAAGAAGGGCGAGGGCGGCCCGTTCGTCTCGGACCGTCAGTCGTACATCGGCGGCAAGGTCGCCGTGAATGTCGACGGCGGCCTGAAGGCCAAGGGGCACCCCATCGGCGCCACTGGGGTCTCGATGACCTACGAGATCGCCAAGCAGCTCCGCGGCGAGGCCGGAGATCGACAGGTTCCGGACGCGACCGTCGGCTTGACCCACAACGTCGGCGGGATCGGGCAGTACTGCTTCGTCCAGGTGCTGAGGAGGGACTGAGCGATGTTCCAGTGGTTCGGCAAGGTCAGCTTCGTTCCCTATACCAAGGTCTCGGAATTCGCCCGGCACCTCAAGGACGGCCGGTTGACGGGCTCTCGCTGCAAGAAGTGCGGGGACACCTCCTTCCCTCCCCGGGCCGACTGCGGCGCGTGCATGAGCGGTGATTTCGAGCTCGTCGAGAGGAACGGGAAAGCCACGCTCCACACCTTCACCGAGATCGTCGCGGCGCCCACCGGCTTCGAGGATGTCGCCCCGTATACCGTCGGCGTGGCCGATCTCGACGAGGGTGGCCGCATCCTGGCGTGGATCGGCGACACGATCTCGAAAGACGAGATCGAGATCGGCATGAAGCTCCAGGTGGTTCCGCGGATCTTCGAAGAGGTCGAGGAGATCAAGGTCTACTACAGCCTCGAGAAACCCGGAACGACCTGGGGGGTGGCGCCTCCGCCCTCCTGATCCTGCGTCCGTATCGTTCGATCGACCACGGAAGAATCATTTCACGCCGCGTTCTCGACGCCGTGGATGGAAAGTTATCGACTGTCGTCACGCTCCGCTTCACGGGCCAGCGCCTTGATCAGTCCGGTGAACATGTAGTGGTGGACCGGGAGCAGCGCGTACCAGTAGAGGATTCCCGGCAATCCTCTCGGTGCGAAGAGGGCCGTCTGCACGAGTCGTGTTCCCGCTCCTTCATTCAGTGCCTCCCATTGCAGTCGCGCAGTGCCGGGCACCTTCATCTCGGCACGCAATCGCAACGATCGGGGGAACTCGACGCTTTCCACGCGCCAGAAGTCGAGGGCCTCACCCGGCAGCAACTCATCGGGATCGCGACGGCCTCGCCGAAGTCCTGGCCCTCCGATCATGCGATCGATAAACCCGCGCACCCGCCAGGCCCAGTTCCAGAACAGCCAGCCCCGATCTCCCCCGACCGAGGCGAACGTCCGGAAGACCCTCTCCTGCGGGGCGCGGGTCATGACCGTCCGAACCTCACGGATGGTCCCCTCCCAATCCTCGACCTCATAGGTGGTCGCTGTCCCCAGTGCGCCGCTCCAGCGGGTCTCGACCTCACCGTGGAGCGTGTCCGTCAACGCCCTCTCCACAGCCTGCCGGTACGGCATGGGACGGATGGCCGGGAACTCCCGGCGAGCAACGGTAGTGTCGGCGAGGAGCGGACGCACCATGCCCCGCACCAGCGGCACCGCCAGGCGATTCGTGATGGGTGTGACCAGGCCGACCCAACGCGCGGCCAGCCCCGGGGCCAGTACGGGGACGGGGATCATCACACGCCGGTATCCTCGGACCTCGGCGTAGATTCCCATCATGGCCTTGAAGCGGTGTCGGTCCGCGCCGACGTCAACGACGCCGAGAGGCGGGCGGTCGAGGGCCTGGATCAGATACTCGAGCATGTCGTCAACGCCGATCGGCTGCACCTCGTTCAGGGTCCAGCGCGGCACGATCATCACCGGGATCCTCTCGGTGAGATAGCGGATCATCTCGAAGGACGCCGAACCCGACCCGACGATGGGGCCGGCGCGGAACTCGGTCGTCGGAAGGCGCTCCCGGAGAATGGAGCCGACTTCTGCACGGCTCCGGAGGTGCTTCGAAACCCCGCCGCCGGCGGGGAGAAGTCCTCCGAGATAGACGATGCGGCTCACGTCGTGCGCCGCGGCGGCGAAGTGCTCCGCCGCCTGGCGGTCGGTCTGCTCGAAGTCGGCGGCATCGATCATCGAGTGAATCAGGTAGTAGGCCGCGTCGACCTCGCGTAGTGCCGGTGCCAACGTCTCGGGCTTCAGAGCATCGCCCGTGACGACCTCGACCCGCTCCGCCCAGGGACGGCCTGCGATGCGACCGCGATCGCGAACAAGCACTCGTACCCGGTGACCGAGCTCCAGCAGTCGCGGGACGAGCCGACCCCCGATATACCCGGTGGCCCCGGTGACGAGGATTCGCTGGCCGTCCGCGGTCACGAGTTCAAACGCCAGATCGCCAGATTCAGCGCGGCGGCAAACGTCACCCACAGCAGATAGGGCACCAGCAGGGCCGCCGCCCACGGACGGATTCGTGCGAACGCCGCGATCGTGGCCGCAATGGCGACCCACAGAAGCACGATCTCGAGCAGGGCCCAACCCGGACTACGCATCCCGAAAAAGATGAAGGACCAGGCGGCGTTCAGCAGCAGCTGCACCGCGAACAGCGCCATGGCGTTGAGCCTGGGCCTGCCCGCGCCGTCACGCCATACCATCCACAGCGACACACCCATGAGCACGTAAAGAACCGTCCAGGCGGGTCCGAAGACCACGGGCGGAGGCGTCCAGACGGGCTTCTCGATCTGCGGGTACCACGTTCCGACGGAGGTGGTGGTCGCGATCGAGCCCAGCAAACCGATCGAGAGGCACAGAAGCACTGCCAGCACGAGCGTCGCGATGGAACGGCGAGGAGTCATCGTCTTACAGCAGCCTCGCGGCAAGAAACGTGATGTCGTCGTCGAGCTTGGCCATGTCCTGGTGACTCCCGACCGCGCCATACAGGGCGCCTGTGATGTCCTCGGGAAGGTCCCGCGCCTCGCCCAGCACACGGCGGACCCGCTCGATTCCGAATTGCTCCCCGTCGCTGTCGAAGGCTTCCAGGAGGCCATCGGTGTAGAACAGCAGCGTTTCGCCGGGCGAAAGCCTTACTTGTTCGGCCACGAATCGCTGGTCGGGGAAGATACCGATCGGTCCGGAGTTCGAGCGCAGCTCGCTCAAGTCCCCGTTGCGACCGCGGACCAGCACGGCGGGGTGGCCGGCCGAGGTGTAGTACGCGGTGCCGTCCTCGTCGATCACCAAGAAGAACCCGGTAGCGAACAGGCTCTCGGATCGCGCACACCGATTCAATGCCGCGTTGACCTCGGCGACCAGGGAGCTGACCCGGCCACGCTCGCTCAGATTGTCGATGATCACCTTCAGCATCGCCGAGGCGAGGCCCGCCTGCACGCCGTGCCCGGCGAGGTCCACGATCCAGATCAGGAACTTGCCGTCGGGTAGCATCTCCCAGCCGAAGAGGTCTCCGCTCAGATGGCAATACGACTCCAGCACCGCCGCGACCGACAGTGGAGCGCCCGGCGGCACGTTTCGCGGCAGCAGATGGAACTGCAGCTTGTGCGCGAGCCGAAGCTTTAGCTCCATCCCGGGGAAGAGATGCGGGATGTAGTAGAACTTCACGAAACGGCCACTCTCGGAGGCCATCTCGGTGGCTGGGCCCGGCGTGCCCCAGTCGGGCTGCGGGTGCTCGTCCAGGTCCACCACCACCTGCTCGATGAGCTCGCCCACACGAATCCCGCGGATCCGGTAGTCGAGATCGAAGAGCTCGGCGAAGTCGGCCAGGAGTCGTTTCACGCCTTTAGCCTAACACTTCCGCGCACGCCGACGATCGCCGGGGCGGATGTCTCGAGCCGCATCGTGGACCTCGACACTCCCCGCCCGATCTTGACCCCGTTTCGAGCCACGGCATACACTGAGACTCCGCCATGCGAATCCTTGCCATCGTCAATCAAAAAGGTGGTTGTGGGAAGACCACGACCGCCATCCATCTCGCCAGCTGCTTTGCGGCTTCGGGGCGGCAGACGATTCTCGTGGATCTCGACCCTCAGGGACACTCGACGCTGGGCCTGGGTGTGGACCCGCCGTCCCGGGATCGTTCGCTGGCCAACGTGCTTTCGTCCTCCGGGCTGGACGAAAAGGTCGTCCCGTTGCGAAACGTCCTCGTGCCGGTGGCGGATCACCTCGATCTCGTCCCGTCCGGCGCGGAGCTGGCGGAGCTGGAGCCCGAGCTCTCCCGCACACCCGGAGGCGAGGAGCGCCTGGGCGAGCATCTTGCCCCGCTGGTGCACGAGGCCGATCGCGTCGTGATCGATGCCCCTCCCTCTCTCGGGATGCTGACCCTGAATGCGCTCATGGCTGCCGAGGAAGCGTTGATCCCCGTCGAGCCGAGCCTGTTCTCCCTTCACGGCCTGGCGCGGCTGGTCGAGCTGATGAAGCTGCTGACCGGGCACAGTCACCACCGGATTCGCTTCCGTGTGTTCATGAACGCCTATGACGGCCGGACGCGGTTTGCCAGGAAAGCGCTGGAGGAGATCCGCCGCACCTTCCCCGGGCAAACCCTCGCGACCACCGTTCGCGCCAGCGTGCGCGTCCGTGAAGCGGCCGCCCGCGGGATTCCGGTGGACCGCCTCGCTCCCCGCTCACCGATCGCGCGAGACTACGAGGCGCTGGCGGCGGAGCTCGAGCAGGAAGAGACGGTCGAGCTCGAGGCGATCCAGCCGTCGAATGTCTCGGGGCTCGTGATCGGCCGGGACGGCCTCTACCTGACCCGCCACGACATCGAGCCGCATCGGGTGTGCCTTGCCGGCGACTTCAACGGCTGGGTTCCCGATTCCGGCACCCTCCTCGAGGTCCACGAGGACGGTGCCTGGACCAAGTTCTTCCCGCTACGACCGGGGCGATACGAGTACAAGCTGATCGTCGACGGCAAGTGGCTTGCCGACCCGCTCAACCCGAACCGGGTGCCCAACGACACCGGGTCGATGAACTCGGTCCTGGAGGTCCGGGATTGACCCGCCGCGAGGGGCCGTCCGAGCCGAGCGGCAACCCGCTGGCCGGTGTCCTGGAGCGGCTCCTCGCGCGTGAACGTGGCGAACAGGCCCGGTCGCGGTCGCATCCCGAGCCCCCTGTTCCGGCGCCTGGCCGCGATGCAGTCGTGCGGAGCGAGTCCTCCGCGAGACGCATGCTGGTCGTCGCCGGCCTGGGAATGGACGGTGGGGATGCGGCCCTGAGATCCGCGGGGCTTTGGGCGACTCAGCTCGGCCGGCAACCGGCAGTCTTCGAGCTGTCGTGGTCGGACCCACCGAAACCGGGCGAACGCGAAGAGACCCGGGGACCCGCGAGCGGGACCCGGGTCCCCGTGGCCCGCATCCCGTGCGGGCCGGAAAGACTGAAGGAGGAGTCGCCGGAAGTCGTCGCCGCCGTGGTGGAGCGACTGCGGCGCCACGAGTCGACCTCGAACCTCTTGCTCGTCCGGACCCCCGGGCGTTACCGGATGACGCTGATGCGTGCCGCGTTTCTGGCGGGCGGCATGGTGGTCCCGCTCGACAACTCCGACGAGACGCTCGACGCGGCGTTTCGCATCTCGCGAGAGGCCCTCGAGAGCTTCCTCGAGCTTGCCATCTGGCCGTTCGCGACCACTCCGACCGCCCTGGATCGTTACCTGAGGATGATGCTGGACTTCCTCAAGGCGACACCGACGCCCTTCGATCCCGCCCGTCTCGACTTCGGGGCCGCCCTCGAAACCCTGTCGGCACCTCCGGAGGAGGGGTTTCTGACCGCGCTTCTCGCCCCGGGCTCTCCGGCTCCGCCCGCCGAGCTGATCCAGATCGACTCGATGCAGCTGTGACGAGGCTCGGCTGATCCGGCCTGTAGCGCGCTTACCGTCGGGTGGAGGTGCGCGCTCGCTTCCCGTTGCCGCGGGCGCGTGGGACGGCAAGCAGAGCTTCGATCTCTTTCTCGGCCTCCCACCAATCCTGCTCGGGGTTGCCTCCGGCGAAGCCGCGTTGCTCCGCCTTGTAGTAGGCCGCCTCGGCAATCATCGCGGCCATCTGCTCGGCCGTCGGGCTCCGTTCGGTCTTGGTCGCGGTCGAAACGCGCTTCTTGGCAGGACTCATCGGCGCCACTCCTGTCTCCGGCCCGCAACGATCGCTCCCGGACCGTTCACGGCCTTCACCGGCACTTGCTGTCTCCGAAAAAGCTGGAGTCGATCGGGCGTTCCGAGATCCATCCACCCCGAGCCCGACACGCGCACCACCGAGAGATGGTCACACGACCTCTCCAGAACCTCCCGGCTGAAATCGCATACCGGCAGCACGTCGTAGAGCGAATCGAGGTCTCGCCACACCATCGAGTCTTCGTTCCGCCAGTCGCAGAACCCTTCCACGACGCCGGGCACGGTCTCCGTGTACAGTCGCAACATTGCGGTGCCGGTGCCGACCAGAATGAGGGTGTTGACGACGGCGCCACGACGCGCCAGGTCCCGTGCCTTCTCGGCGTTCGGCTTTTCCACGAACGCGCTCACGCGATCGGCGCCGAGCGAGGCCGACTCGGGAAGGATCCACCCACATTCGGCGTCGCGCTCCTGCGGGGCCATCCCCAAGAGCACCACGCGCTCGCGGTCCGTGTGAACGGCCCGGACTCCCTCGACGATGGCTTCCCGCAACGGTTGCTCGTCCTCGAGGTAATGATCGGTGGGCAGGATCAGGACCCTGGCGTCCGGGTCCCGTTGGAGGACGCTCAGCAACGGCAGCAGGATCCCGACGCCGGTCCCCCGGTTCTGGGGCTGAACCACTACGTTGGCCGCGGGCAGGTCGGCGAGCTCCTCGCCCCACCACTGACGGTGGTGGCTGGCAACGATCACGACGATTCGCTCCATGGGAACGATCCCCGCGGCGCGGTTGATCGCCCAGCGCAACATGGAGCCCCTGCCGTCCATCGTGCAGAACTGCTTCGGCACCGGACGGCCGCCCACCTCGCCCGTGAGGGAGCGAACTCGGCTCCCCTCTCCGGCGGCCAGCAGGATTGCCCACAACCTGCCGGCTCCCGGGACGCGAGCAGGCTCTTGCAGCCCTCTGAAGCCCGGTAACGAATCGTGCGCTAGGTCCATCGTGTGCTCAACTCATCGAGAAGCCGGTTCAACGCGCACCTCGGAATCTCGGGGTGATCGGGATCTACCGAGTACCGCAGGAGGAAGTCGACGAGCTCCTCCCGCACCTCCATAGGCTCGCCCTCGCAACCAAGGCCGCAGCTGGAGATCTCCTCCCGCCAGTCGTCCAGGAAATCGAGGACCAGGCGGAATCTGGAGAGGTGCGAGGCGTCGTCTCCACACCCGTACCTTTCGGAGAACACGTCGGCGGGCTCGCCTTTTTCGTCCACGACCTCTCGAAGGAGTCGCGTGTGCACCACGAGCATGCGACCGTCCGGCAGCTCGACGACGTGAGGCTGATGCGCCTGCGGGTCGGCGTCGGGGATCAGCCGCTCCTGATCGTGCAGGAAGTCGGCGACCGTATAGAAGACGTTCGGATCGGCCTCCGCCCGCGGGCGTCTTGAAGTGCGACGGTGGAGGGCTGCGGGCGAAGATCCGGCAGGGGGCGGAACCGGCCCCCGATCGTGTCCGTGAGGACGCGCTGGTCTCATGACTTGTCCCCCCAACGAACTCGGTCGATGAAACCTGGTGCTTGCACCACTCGGCGCCTCGTGCGCCTGCCGACAACCGATCTACTCGTTGCCGGAGAGAGGACGGGCGAGCCCCGACTCAAACCGCCCTGGCTCGGATTCAGCGAACCGGCGGTGACCGGCTCGGGAATCGGCCTGGTATCACCACTGTTCATCCTGTCGCAGGCGCATAGCCGCTCTGCAGATTTACGATACCCGAGTTTTAGGAAAGGAAGCAAGAGCGAAGGATTCTGAACAGGTACGATCAAACTCGGATATTGGAGAACGGCGATCCCATTTTCCTCAACGCCGGCGGGGGTTTGCGGGGAATGCAGCAGTTTCCCGCGGAGAATCCCTGTAATCAGGATTGATTCAGTCTCTTTTTGGCTAAACGGCGGAGCGGGGCTCGTGGGCGCCCCGGAGCGAGGCGGATGTGTCCGGGTGGACCCTGGTTCTCGCTGGCCCGGGAATCCTCCCGCGTCAGTGCGAGGTTGCCGCCCGACACTGCTCGACGGCCAGGTCTACCGCGCGCTCGAGCTGGGGGTCGGCGCCGGCGGCGAGGTCGAGCTGATCGGGCACCTCGACGTCCGGCGCGACGCCGACGCCCTCGAGACGTTGGCCGTCGACCTCCACGTCCATCACCGCGAGGTAGAGCAGAGAGCCGTCCGAAAGCAGGAAGGGACGTCCGCCGACCACGAAGCCGGCCGTTCGCTCGCCGACGAGCACGCCGAGCATCTCTCGCTGGACGGCGTAGGCAACGACCTCCTTGCCGCTTCGGGTCCCCCCGTTGATGAGGATGTAGAGCGGCTTGCGCCACTGCGGGTCGGAAGACCGCCTCTCTCCCTCGCGATCGATCAATGTCAGCACCGGCGGGACGGTGTTGAAGAAATTCAGGAAGTCCGGGTTGCAGCCGCCCCAGCCGTCGCGGAAGTCGAGGATCATCGCATCGGCGTCGGCGAACCGTTCCGCGATCAACTCGCGCATCAGCTCGGTGACTTCCTCCCCGACGCACCAGTACAGGGGCACGTATCCGACCTTCACATCCTCGCGTGAGATCAGAAGCGCACCCTGGCGCTGCGCTTCGATCCACTCTTCCTTCGGGTTGATGTGCCGCGGGGTAACCCTGAGTTTCGCCCTTCTCTTCGGGCCACGCTCGACGAGAATCTCGATCTGGACGCCGGCCTGGTCCGCAAACGGATCGATCCGCGCCAGCGACCCGTCTCCGACCTTCATGATCCTGTCGCCACGAAGCAATCGCGCCTCGTCGGCGGGTCCACCGGCCAGAACGCGCCGAACGAAGTCCCGGTTGTCGACGTCGGCACCGATGCTGACGTACTCGACGGGCCCGACCTCCAGGAAATCGGCGAAGATCGCCAGCAAACCCCAGTATCCCGCGCTTCCGCGTGGGTAGTACCGGGTGTGAGAGGTCTCGAGCTCGGCCAGAACCTCGTTCGTCCGCACCGCGAAGGACCCGCCATTCCTGACGTCGGCGGCATAATCGACGTGACGCTCGGCCCACGCCTGACCTCGTTCGGGGTCCATGAAGTTGTCGCGAACGACCGTGGCGACCTCGCGACCCAGCGCCGCGAAGTCCGTTTTCTCCGCGGCGAGAGTCGGCTGAAGGCTCAGGGAAAGGAACAGCACCGTGACCGGCAGGCGTTTCGACATGGTGAACCTCGTGCCACTATGTTACAAGACAGTTCAGCACCAGTGTCCCGAGTCAGCAGTTCGTTGTCTATATCGGCGAGCAATCGGCGTTCCTGGCAACGCGGGCCGACGAAGGCATATCGGGCATATTCCGAGGAGGCCCAACGCAGCCAGGGACTTCGAGGGCCGACGAAATAGGCAAGGAACTGCTGACTCGGGACACCTGCGAGGACTCATGATGAAGTTTGCACGGGATCTTCTTCTCGTGGCTGCCGTGCTGGTCGGGGTGTTGCCGGCCGGTTGTGAAGCGCCGCGCCCCCAGGCACCGATGGTGATGCCACCGGGCGGCAATCTGCAGCACACCGGGGTCTACGACACTGAGCCCCTCGAATCCCTCGGGGGGGTTCGCTGGAGGTTCAACACCGTCGGCGCGGCGAGCGGCACGGTCGTGGTCGACGACGGCGTGGCCTACCTCGGGTGTTCGAAGGGCCTCGTGTACGCCATCGACGTCGACAAGGGAGAGGAGATCTGGAGGTTCAACGTCGGCGGGAAGCTGTACAACGCCCCGACCCTGACCGGGGGCCGCGCTTACGTCGGCAGCAGCGACGGGCACGTCTACGCGATCGATGCCGCGACCGGCCAGGAGGTCTGGCGCTTCAAGACCGACGGAGGTGTGTGCAGCCCGCCGGCTGTCCACGGGGGAATCGCCTACGCCGGGAGTCACGATCGCTTCCTCTACCTGCTCGACGCCGAGACGGGAGAGAAGATCGCCGGCATCGAGCACAAATTCGACTTGTGCTGCTCCCCCACCGTGGCGAGGAACCTGCTGTTCTATGCGGACTGGGGCGGCAACGTTCACGCTTTCGACACTGCTACACGGGAGCGGCTCTGGACTTTCGAGGTGAACAAACCAGCCAAGTGGTTCACGGCCCCGTCGCTGGGGGATGGCGTCGCCTTTCACGTTAAATTCGACCGCTTCCTCCACGCGATCGACATGGAGACCGGGCGCGAAAAGTGGACGTTCGAAGCGGAAGGTACGTTGAGTCGAGCGCCGGCGATCGCGAACGGCGTGGTCGTGCTGACGACCGTCGACAGTCGCCTTTACGCTCTTCGAGCGGAAAGCGGAGAGCCGATCTGGGAATTCAGAGGATCGGGGCCGGTCTACTCCCAGCCCGCCATTGCCGGCGATGTCGTCTATTTTGGCAGCGGAGACGGCAACGTGTACGCGCTGAGCCTCGAGACCGGAGAGGAGCTGTGGCGCTTCGACGCCGGAGAGCAGGTGGGCTCCCCGGTCCCCCATCGTGGCAGGGTGCTGTTCACCAGCGGCAACGGGCTCTTCGCGCTGGAGTGACCCTCCGGCGGGTCAGTGGGTCGCGCTCTCGCGGATCAGCGCCTGGTAGGTTCTCATCACGACCGATTCACCCGGATCGGCCCGCTCCATTTCCACGAACAGTTGCCCGGCGATCTCTTCGTAGCTCCGGCCCGTGTGCCCGGCGTCGGCCAGCAAATGTCTGACGTAGCGGATCGCACGGTCCACCAGCTTGCCGTTGGTGGGAGAGACCCAGGTCATCAGGTTGTTCTTGTAGCGCCCCATACGCCCCATCACCAGGGTCGAGTGGATGTTCAGCGCCTGCTTCAGGAGCAAGTGCTGGAGCAGGTCCGGCATGGACCCGGCCTCGATCTCATGGGCGAGACCTCCCAGACGGAGGGAGATTCCGCGCGGTGACCGCTGGATGCGGAGCTCGTGGTGCGATTTACCCGGAATCAGGCGTCGCCTGCGGTCCAGGGCATGGACGCTGAAGTCGAAACCGTAGAGATACTCGGGCGAGGTCCTCGGGTCGACCTCCGGCCAGCTCAGGGGTCGGGGCGAGCGGTTCAACAGCTCCAGCCAGGCATCCTCCGCGTTGTCGGCGCTCGTCACGGAGACGTAGCACAGGGAGTACTGCGGACGCTTCTCCTCGAGCTGGTCGAAGGGGACGAGGCTGAAGGTCGGCGCTCGTTCGGTCGTGTCGGTGAAGACGGTGATGCCGTAGTCCTGGACCTGGTAGTGAACGTGATCTCCGGCCAGGTAGATCGAGGTTTCCGCCTCGACGAAGTCGGCGATGAAGGAGAAGTCGGTTTCTTGGACCTTCACACTGAAGTCGGAGATCAGGTCTCGTGCCGGTTGCCGCGAGTGGAGCAAGGCAGCACCGACCGCGAGCTGCAAGACGGTGCTGGCCTGCATTCGAGTGCTTCCCGCGAGGGCCATGGGACCGACGTAGAGACACAGCTTGTGGATCTTCGGGTTGTCGTAGACCCGCCGGAACCGCTGGATGGAGTCGACCAGCTCCGAGTTGGCGTTGCAGTACAGGAAGTACGGGGGGTTGGACGAGATTCTCGCCGCTTCTTCCGTCGCGCCGATGACGTAGGGAGTCTCCCCTCCCTCGGTGCAGCTGACGAGAAGGTCGCCGTCGGAAAACCCCATCTCCCGAAGGTGTCGGGCGCCGAACGCGCGATGATCCTCGAAACCTTCGAGAGAATGGACCAGGGCAACGTCTCCCCCTGCCATGAAGGACCGCACCCGATCGTCACCGCAGTGCTCGTGCCTCCAGAGGAACTCCAGGCTCAGGGAAAGCCTCCCGGTTGCACCGCAGCCGCACAGGAAGATCCGCCTTCCCCTGCCCAGGGTCGCTTCGATCGATCGCGCCAGGCCGTCGATCTCGTGGGCGTATCGCTGCAGGGTATCGAGGGCCTGGACGTCGATACCCTTGAGGACTGCAACCGCCGTCGGGAGATCGGTCTTGGCCCAGTCGGACAATCTTCGGGTTTCAGGGTGGGGCCGTTCCGTCGGCAGGTGCCCCAGGCGGAAGAAGCGGGAGACCCGCATGAACTCGAGCGCACGCTCGTGATGACTTCCGCCGCTCATCGCTGGGTCGATTCCTCGAGTCGGGTTTCGTGTCTATCGGTGTTCCGATGGTCTCGCCCTCAGGGATACGGGCAGACACGTGACCCGACAAGACCAAAACAGGCCTCGAGGTCAAGACCCCTTCCGGGTTTTCCGGCAAGGCGTTCTATTCTTGTTCAGGGACAGCTTGCAGTGATGTCCTTCGTCACGCTGCCGCACGTGCCGCTGTGGGAGAGGCCGCTACGCTCGCCGCTGCTGGACTGACCCCAGGAGCTCTCGACGTTGGCCCCGTCACCCCCGATGAGCACGAACCACAGGTCGCCGGCGGGGACCGTGTCCCACGTCTGCGGGTTCACGATGTCGCACACCGCTCCCGTGACGGTGTGCGTGGAGACCTGGTCGAGGCTTCCGTACAGGATCCTCGCGCTCGCCGGGGTGCACTGGTCGTCCCATGTGACCGAGATCTGGCTGCCGTCTGCAACCAGCCGATCGATCAGGATCGGCGACGTCGCTCCCGAGCCGTCGGGCACCGGCGGCGGACTCGACGAAGAAGCCGCGCAGGTCTCGTTGAGGCATTCCTCCGGCGCGAAGAAGTGCACCACGACGTTGTCGACGTACCAGTACAGCTCGGACTGTGCCTCGTAGTAGTGCCATCGGATCTGGACATCGGGAGCGTTTCCGGCCTGGGCCGTGATGTCGACGATCTCGTGCTGCGGGTTCGTGGTCGGCGCGCCGGTGAAGCGCGCCACGTTGACCCACTGTCCGGCGGTCAGCGAAGAGCGCACGTCCACATCCGCAATCTCGCCTGTGGCCGCGGCGAACCAGTGGTCGAACTCCAGCGTCACGATCGGGTCGTCGACGAAGTCGAGCACCGGTGTGATGAGGTCCTCGTCCATGCGGTCACCGCCACCGGTGCAGCTCGAGTCAACGGCGGCCCACGTTCCGGCGATCGGGGCGTTCGGGTTCGTGCTGCCGCAAGCAGCAGGATCGGCGGCGCTGTCCGCGTACCACGTGAAGCCATCCGCCGGCCCACTGCGCGATCGGTCGATGACCGTCCAGGTCGCCGGAATCCCGGTCTCGAAGTCCTCGCTCAAGGTGACGCCGCTCCGCTCGGCGATGAGCTCGCCGATCACCTGCTGGAAGGTCCCGGGCCAGCTGCCCTCGTTGGAGAGCATGTCGACATGGAACTCCACCGTCTGGCCGCACACCAGGTTGTCGGTCAGCTGAGCGATGACGTGCGGTGACTCCGTGGTGCCTGAAACGCCCGGACCCAGATCGCCGACAACCGCGCTGTCGTCGAGCATCACGACGCCGGCGGTGATCGGGGTGACGTTCACGAGGGTTCCCGTGATCGGATCGGTGCCGTCGTTCTTGACGGTCAGGCTGAACTCGACCTGCTCGCCCACTTCCCACAGGTCGTTGCCGACGCCTGCAGTTCCGGTCGGGCACGCATCGACCTCGAGCTGCTGGTCCATGAAGGCGACCACCGGACCACACTGCTGGGCGGTGAAGGTGAGGATCAACGTCCAGTTCAGCAACTGGCCCTGGTCCGAGCCGGCATCGTCGGTGATCTCGAGCTTCCACGTTCCCGCGGAGGAGATGCCGTCGAGTGTCGCCAGCGAGCCCTCGGGCTGGAAGCTGCCCGTGAAGGGAGCGGAGCCTCCGGTGATCGAGGTCGCGGCCTCGTCGTCGAAGACCGTGTCGGTGAAGTCGTTACCGGAGCCGCCGTTGTCGGTGCTCAGCTCGACCCGCTGCCCCTGGGGCCCGACCAGGAAGACGTCCATGTCTCCGGTGTAGGTGTGGGTGGCGTTCATCCGAACATCGACGTCCAGGACCGTGTCGTCGACGGTGACGACAAGGTTGCTGAAAACCGTGGTGTTGTCCACGATCGCGATCGGGGTGTCGGTGCTGTCGAACTCGGGCTGGTTGTTCACGCCGGTCGCAAAATCGTAGAACTCCCCCTGGTTGTCGTCGGTGGAGGCGTTGCCGGCCTCGTCCGTGGAGGACACCGAGAAGAGGTAGACCGAGCACTCGTCGAGCTTTTCCAGCATGACGCTGTGCGAGGTCACGAGCGCCTCGGTGGCAGCGGTTGCGCCGGGTGTCACCTCTCCGTAGGTCACCAGGCTGTCGGCCGGCTCGGTGGTGTCCCACGTGATGGTTGCCTCGGCGCCGGTGACGCCGCTGACCTGGACGTTGGAGATCAGCGGGGCCGTGCAGTCGATGTGAGCAGTTGCGGTGTACGAAACATCCGCCGTTTGGTCGCAGTCCAGCGCATCGATGTAGCGAACCGTCACGACGTCCCCGGGGGCGACGCTGATCTGTCCGTCTCCACCCGCGGCAGGACCGAGATTCGTGGGAACGACGCCCTCGAAGAGCATCGAATCCACCGAGCGCTCGTCGAGAGTGATCGATTCCGGAGTCGGCTCGGTGTCGCTCCACACCTCCACGACCAAGGTCTCCGGAATTCCCGGGTCGGTGTTCAGGTCCCGGTCGCCGACCAGAACCCCGATTCCGGATCCGCAGGCGTAGGACGGCCTGTCGGTGATGATCTTGAACGGCCTGGCCATCTCGGCGAGCGTCGCCACCGACGTCTTCACCGCCCCGTAGAAGAAGGTCGGATCGCCGCAGTTCGCGATGGTGTCGTTCGACGTGTGGTAGTAGGGGTAGTTGCCGCTTTGACCGCAGTATCCCTCGTTGTCGGTGATCCCGCAGATCGCGCTCCAACCCTTTTGCCAGAAAGGATAGTGGTCGGAGGCGTTGAGGCTCGGGCAGTAGAAGGCGTTGACCGCCAGTCCGGTGTTGTAGCGCTCGGCGCAGTCGGCGAACAGTAGTCCGAGCCATTCGGACGTGGTGTTGTAGTTGATGTCCAGGTCCTCGGGATCGGGGCTGCCGTTGCCTGCCCACCCGTTCATGTCCATGTTGATGACGCCAAGAATGTTCTCGCCGCGGGCAAAGGCGTCGTCGGCGTAGGCCTCGCTGCCGTTGAGCCCGGACTCTTCTCCGGTGACGTTGAGGTACTTCACCGTGCTCTCGAATGCGTAGCAGCTCATGACACGGGCCGCCTCGAGCACGGTGACACTGCCCGAGGCGTTGTCGTCGGCGCCCGGAGCGGGAGGGGATGTGGGAAGGTCGTCCAGGTGTCCGATGACGATGTAGACGTCGTCCGGGTAGAGGGCCCCCTCCTGGGTCGCGATGACGTTGGGGGCATCGGGCCCGGTGCTCCAGTTGTCGTACTCCACGGAGAGACCCAGACCCTCGTGCAGGTTGTAGCAGTAGGTTGCCGCGTCGTGACACCCCTGGTGCGTCGAGTACCGCGTGCCGGTCGGTGGGTTGGAGGTCACGTCCACCAACAGCTGGTCGATGCTGGACGGGGAAACCTGATCGACGATCGCCTGGACCAGGGGATCCGGCTCCGTGAAGTCCACGGCGCTCGGGGAAGCGGTCCTTTCGACCTTCTTCGGCATCTGCAGCGGTTCGTGGGGCACTCGCGTCACGAAGACCTTTTCGGAGACCAGGGTCTCGAAGGAGGCGCCTCGGGCGACCCGCAACAGCATCCAGTTCTCCTCGTGGTGGAGCACCGTGCCGCTCGCGCGCACCGTTTCCATGGAGGAATCCGGCCTCAGTCCGACCACCAGGTAATCCGACTTCGCCGGATCGCTGTCCAGGATGGAAGAGGTGTAGCCCTGGTCGTCGAGCCAGCGGAGATGGTCCAGCTTGCCCTCGACGAAGAGGCTTTCGCGCATCTCCATGACGACCGGAACGCCTCCGGCCAGGAGCTGCGAGAGGTCATCGCGGGTCTCCCGCTCGACCCGGATGAGCAGGGGGCCCTCGGTCTGGGCCTCCTTGTCGACGGCCGGAACCGGCAAAAGTCCCGCAAATGCGGCAATCAAGAGGATGATCGAGAGCCGCGCGATTCGATGGTTTTTAAGCATGCCGGGATTGTACGGTTACGCCGACAGCGGGAAAGGAGCAATAAGGGACCTTCCTCGTCTCTTGGTTTCCTGATCGCCACCTTCCCATTCCCATCCCTTTCGCTGACACCGGAACCGTTGCGATCGCCCCATGCCTGGGCGTACAGTCAAGACAAGAACCGAGACGGGGGATGCTTTGCCTCTATGGCTGATTGCCGCGGCCGCGATGCTGGCCTCCTCGGCGGCGATGCCGGAACACCCGCCGGAGGACCCGCTCGTCGTCCATGCCGAGCGCAGCGCCCCGGTGACACCCTTCGTCTTCGACGGGGACGTCCGGGATCTCCCACGGCCCGTGAAGTGGCAGCCGGGAGACCCGGTCACCGAGATCCCGCGGCGGCTCTACCCGAAGCCGGGCTGGGTGGTGCCGGAGTACCAGACCGGGCTCGACCCGCTGGTCGAGCTGCAGTGGAGCGTGGAATCGACGGACTCGACCCGGGCGTTCACGACTCCGAGCCGCAATTTCCCCGGTGAGCCCTACACGGGCGTCAACCCGGCGGACACCGTGGGCGACGTCGGTCCGGACCACTACATCCAGCTGGTGAACGGAAGCGGCGGGACGAACGTCCTCATCTGGGACAAGGCCGCGCCGACCCCGAACCCGCTGGCCAACTTCACGCTCGACTCCCTCGGCGGCGGCTTCTGCTCCGAGGGCCTCGGCGACCCGATCGTCCTCTACGACCGGTTCGCGGATCGTTGGTTACTCAGCGAGTTCTCGGACTCGGGCAACAATCTCTGCGTCTACATCTCGCAGACGTCCGACCCGGTGAGCGGCGGCTGGTACGCCTACGGCTACACGGCGCCGTGGTTCCCCGACTACCCGAAGTACGCCGTCTGGCCGACCGACGCCAACGGGGGCCAAGGCTCCTACATCGTGACGACCAACGAAGACGGCTGCGGGGTCTACGCCCTGGACCGTGCCGCGATGCTCGTGGGCACCGCCGGAACCTATCAGAGGGTCGAGATTCCAGACCTCCCGAGCTTCCTGTTCAACGCGGTGACGCCCGCCGACATCGACGGTCCTGATCCGCCGCCGACCGGCTCGCCGGTCATCATCATGCGGCACCGCGACACGGAGATCCACCACGGCCCAACCGCCCCGGGGGACGTCCTGGAGCAATGGGTCTACCACGTGGACTGGGTGAACGCCGAGAACACCTTCCTGATCCGGCAGCCCGACATCTACATCGCCGAGATCGACTCGGGCCTGTGCCATCTGCACTCTCCGCTGTGCTTCGAGCAACCGAACTCGACGGCCCGCCTGGACCCACTGGGGGAGGTCATCATGCACCGTCTCCAGTATGCCAACCGGCTCGATCGGGAAGTTCTGGTGGGCAACCTCGTCACCGACGTCGACGGCAACGATCTCGGCGGCGTTCGCTGGTTCGAGCTCGAGAAGACGGTCGGGGCCTGGGTACTTCGCCAGGAAGGGACCTACTCCATCGACAGCGACAATCGCTGGATGGCCGCGAGCTCGATGGATCAGTCCGGCAACATTGCCGTCGGATACAACGTCTCCTCGAGCAGCACGTTCCCCAGCCTGCGCTACACCGGCCGGCGGTTCGATGACCCCTTGGGAGTCATGACCGAGCCGGAGACGGTCATCCACGCGGGGACGGCGTCGAACTCCAGCTACCGCTACGGCGACTACTCCGCGATGAGCGTCGACCCCGCGGACGACTGCACCTTCTGGTTCACCGGCATGGACAACACCTCGAGCGATTGGCGAACGCAGGTCGTCTCCTTCGCCTTCGACGGCTGCGGCTGTTTGCTGTTCCCCGGCGCCCCCGTCGCCGATGCAGTCGTAGCGGGCGACAACCGTATCGACATCGACTGGAACGACTCCGATCTGGCCGCGGCGACCGAGTACGTGATCCGACGTTCGCTCACCTCGGGCGGACCCTACGAGACGATCGCGGTGGTGCCGGACGGCAGTCCCGGCGTGGCCGGGGGCGCCGGCTACACCTACCAGGACACGACGGTCAGCGGCTCGACCACCTATTACTACGTCGTGATCGCGAGCGACGGGGTTGCCTGCAAGACCTCATCGGTCGAGGTCAGCGAGACGGCAACCGGTCTCTGTACGCTGCCGCCGATATTCACGGGTCTACAACAGGTCAGCACGCCGTTGAGCGACATCTGCACCCTCCAGCTCTTCTGGGGGCCCGCCACGCCCCAGTGCGGGGGAGCGGTGACCTACGACGTCTATCGTTCGCAGACCGCCGGCTTCGCCCCGTCGCCGGTCAGCCTCCTGATCTCGGGCATCACGGACACCGCTGTCATCGATCCTGACGGGCTGGTCAGTGGCGAGGTCTACTACTACATCGTCCGCGCCACCGATACCTCTAGCGGTGCGTCGGACACCAACCTCGTCGCGGTTGTCGGGATTCCGTTCGGACCCAGGGAGCCCGGGACGTGGTTCGACGACGCCGGCGACACCGGGGCGCCTCTGATGACCGCGACTGCCCCCTGGTTCTACGCTGATTGGGGTGGGCATAACGAATCGAGCGGCTACGTCACCCAACACAACCTCGGCGCCGTGTGCCTCCCCCTGACCAGCCCCGAGCTCCATTTGAGCTCCGGAAGCACGATGACCTTCTACTCGCAGCACTACAACATCCCCGACAACCACAAGGGGGAGGTCCAGATCTCCACCGACGGCGGCAACAGCTGGCAGCGGGTCGAGCTCGCTGAGGGTTATCCCGGGACCTCGAGTGGTTCGGAGGACGCGTGCGGCCTACCGCCCGGTACCTACTTCAACGGCGACCGCTCGGACTGGGCCCAGTACACCGCGGATCTCTCCGCCTGGGGTGACCAGCCCGTCCTGATCCGCTTTGCGTACTCCACCAACCCGGGCGGCGGAGGGGCCGCTGCCCAGCGCTGGTGGATCGACGACATCTCCATCACCCAGGTCGGTTTCCCCGGGACGTGCACCACGGGAAGCCGGTGCACCGACAACCCGTTCGTCAACGTCGAGCCCGAGGGCCCGTTGACCGAATGTGCGGGAACCTTGCTGACGGCGAACGTGGCGGGCGGAACGGGCCCGTTCACCTTCCACTGGACCCAGGACGGCCAGAAGATCCCTGGTGCCACCGGACCGACTTACACGGTTACCGATGCGGGAACTTACGCCTACAACTGTCGAGTGTCGGCCATGTCATGCCTGGATGAGGCCTTCGACGCACGCGATACGGAGATAACCGCAGCGAACACCCCTGTGTTCGCTGGCGTGGTCTCGGCCTTCGACACGCAAGACCCGGACTGCGGCCTGCAGGTCGACTGGAGCCCTGGATCCACCCTGTGCGACGGTCCTATTCTGTATTACGTCTATCGCGACACGACGACGCCGGTCAACCCGACTCCTGCCAACCTCGTCGCGTCGAACTACGACGGAACGAGCCTGCTGGACGCCGGCGGCTTGGTCCACGACACGACGTATTACTACCTGGTGCGGGCCATGGACAGGTCGATGGGGATCTTGGACTCGAATACCGTGGAAGTCTCCGCTGTGCCCACCGGGCCCGGAACGGGCACCGACACCGTCTACACCGAGGACTTCGAGAACGAGGCGGCGTTCGCCCTGTGGACGGCCACGGTCGACCCGGCAAATAGGCCCTGCGCGATGTGGAAGCGGGTCGACTCGAGCGTCGGGAGGCCCACCGGAAGCAGCGGCTACTACGCCTCGGCCAACCACTTTCCGTGCGGCCAGCCCGCCGTCGACACCGTGCTCGAATCGCCGGTCATCGACCTCGACCCCCCGGGCACCGTTCTGAGCGCCACGCTGGAGCTCGACCTGTACTACGACTATGGCGCGGGCGGCGACACGGCCACCATCGAGGTCTGGGACGGCGCGGCGTGGAACCTGATCTGGACCGACCCCGACGCCGACGTTAACCGCCACCAATCGTTCGACGTCACCCCGTGGGCGGCGGACAACCCCGATTTCAGGATGCGCTTCAGCTACCTCGCAACCGATCGATGGTTCTCGATCGACGACGTCAGCATCGTGATCGATGTCGATGACCCGTGTACGACCGCCTTTGGCCCTCCGCCGGTCCCGACCGGCGCGGGCTCCACGGCCCCCGTCATCGCGAGCCGGGCCACGTCGGCGGGCGACGTCATCGACCTCGGCTGGGACACGACATCGTGCACGGCCACCGACTATCATCTGATCTACGGCGACTTCGCCGGCGTCTCGACCTACGCCATCTCGGGCAGCGAGTGCTCTCTCGGAACCACGGGCAGCTACAACTGGAACGCGGTACCGACCGGCGATCTGTTCTTCCTGGTGATAGGCACTGACGGCGCCGGGACCGAAAGTAGCTGGGGCGTCGACAGCCAATCCGGAGAACGGAACGGGCTGACCCCGTCGGGTCGGTGCGCAACGATCGCCAAGGACGTCTCGGGCAGTTGCCCGTAGACCGCACCAGGCTACTTCTTGCGCTTCAGATCCTTCAACCTCTCTTCGACGGCCTGCACCTCGGCCTTGAGGTCTTTCAGGTACTCCTCGAGCTCGGCGGTCTGCTCCGCCTTGGTCTGGTAGCGGCGCCTGAAACCACCCCCCTCGCAGGAGCAATCGCAGCAGTCACAACCGGACCTGCCTCCGCAGCCGCACTGATCTTTTCCACACATGCGTTTCACCTCCTCTTGTCGTTCAGAGTGTCTCGGTGACCCAGTATAGGCTCACAGAGAGTCTGCGAAATCCGACCGAGACTCTCCATTTGCTTGAAGGCTCTCCGCTCGGTGCCCGACGCGTGGTATCTTTGAGTTTGTCAGAGGTATCCGTCGCATGAGATCCCTCATTGCCATCGCGGCGCTTCTTGCCCTGCTTTCCGGGGTCGTTCCGGCTCATGCGGTGCACGCCTGGTTCACCGACGAGCCCCTCTGCCGGGAAGCCTGCGCCGGAACGGACCACTGCTGTTGTAAGAAGCGGCAGGCCGGGCCCGACCCTTCGCGGCGCAGTGACGCTCCGGCCATTGTCGAAACACAGCCCGAGCCGTGTTGCTCCGAAGAGTGTGCGGTACCGACCGGCCTCCAGCGACTGCCCTCGTCCAGTGCCACATTCCGGGCCGAGCTTCAGCAACCGTTGCCGGGAGCTTCGCTCCAGGTCCCCACACTCGTCCTCGCACTGCAGCGCGGGCAGATAACACCCGCCCGCCCGCGCGCGCCGCCGGTCTAGAGCGAACACCCCTTAGCCTGCATTTCCCACAGGCATTCGGCTGACGCCGCAGATCTGCTCCTCAGGTTGAACCTTTTCAAGGGACCCCGACCTTGACGTACCGCACGGGTACGCCAGCGGTCGAGAACCCTCGAAAAGCCCCAACCTGAGGACATCTCCACGACCTCAGCTCGAATCCCCGTGAGAAATGCAGGCTAGTCAAACCCGTTTCCGCACTCGGAGTGTTTGCCACTCGTAGAGGCATTCGAATGAGTTTATCTGTGAAGCCCTCGAATACCGGGGCCCTTGGGGGCCTGTGCGCGTTTTTGATGATCTTCGGCGGCGTCTTCGTCGCACCCACTTTCGCCGAGACGACCGATGACGAGCAACCGACGGAGTCCGGGCTGGTCGAAGAAGTCGTCGTCGAGGGCGAAGAAGCCCGGACCCAGACCGAGGTTCTGGACGAAGGCCCGCTTGAGATGGGCCGTTACGCGAATCTCGCGGTGGCCCTCGAGATGGTGCCCGGCGTGTCCGGCGTGCGCCGGTCGCTGAACGCCTACGAGCCCGTGATCCGTGGCCTGGGCTGGGAGCGGGTCCAAACCCAGGTCAACGGCTTGCCGATCTACGGCGCGTGCCCCGGCCGGATGGATCCCCCCGCAACCGTCGTCGCAAAGAGCGCGGTCCAGGAAGCCGCGGTGGTAAAGGGACTGTCCTCGCTCACGCTCGGCCCCGCGGGGACGGGAGGGCGCCTGCTCCTGTCGACGGACTACGACCGCGGTGAAGGTGCCGGTAGTGAAACCCACCCCTGGGGGCGCGCCGCCTACAACGGCGCAGGCGACGCGTACAACCTCGAGGCCGGGGTCGAGGGCGGGACCGCAGCATTCGACTACTCCCTGGGCCTCGAGACCTTTGGCCAGGGCGACTACGAATCGGGCGACGGCACGGTCGTCCCGGCGAACCAGGACGAGCAGGGCGCGTCGCTGTCCCTCGGGGGACGGCCGAACGACACCCAGCGTGTCTTCGGAAGCCTCGTGGTCCAGGACGGCGAGAAGATCGACTACCCGTCCCTGCCCATGGACACCGACAGCACCGAGACGAGGCTTTACAACGTGGGCTATCGGCTCCTGCCCTCGGACAGCAAACTCGCGCAGCTCGATCTGCGTGTCGGCTACGGAAACACCGATCACGTCATGAGCAATCGCTACCGGCCGAATCGTTCGATGGTCGAAGCCGAAGCCGTGTCCTACTCGGATTCGGCGTCCGCCGGCGCCAACTCCGATTGGCGGCTGACGGAAAGCTCCTCTCTCGAAGCGGGGCTCGACTTCAGCGCCCTCGACCGCGATGCGGTCCGCGAGCGGCACATGGTGGCCAGCGGAATGACGTTCTACGACCCCATCTGGCCCGACGTCTCGCAAGACGACGCGGGAGCGTTCGCCGAGTATCGGCTGACACGGCAGTCACGCTGGAATCTGCGTCTCGGAGCCCGTTTCGACGCCGTGACGAGCAAGGCGAAAGCCGCGGACGATCCGAGCCTCGGAGGGCAAACCGCCCGGTACTGGTACGAGTTCTTCTACGGCCCCGAAGCGGCGACGACGAACCGAGACGAGTCCCTGCCTTCGGCCAATGCGGTCATGCACCGCGTGTTCGCAGGCGGCGTGACCCTCGAGGCCGGGATCGGCCTGGTCTCACGCGCGGCCAGCATGACCGAGCGCTACTACGCCTTCGCCCCGGCGCCAGGTGGCTACCTCGTCGGCAACCCCGCCCTGGACGCCGAGCGCAAGCGCGAGCTGGTCGTCGGCACGACGGTCGAGAGATCGAAATGGAACGGCGCGCTGTCGGTCTACTACTACTCCGTTGCCGACTACATCAACGCGACCACCATCGCGGAGATGGACGTCAACATGGACGGCCAGGACGACCTCGTTCGTGGCTTCGTCAACGTCGATGCCACGCTCTACGGAGGCGAGCTGTCGGGCGCCTGGAAACCTGGCCGCCGAATCGACGTGCCGTTCTCGCTGGCCTACGTCCACGGCGACAACGACACGACCGGGAATCCCCTGGCCCTGATCCCGGCGCCCGAGGCCTATGCTGCGGTCAGGTTCGCGCTGTCCGAGCGCCGCGCCGGGTGGGTTGAGCTCGGCGGACGGTTCGTCGCGAGCCAGGATCGCATCGACCCGGACTATGGCGAGGACCCCACACCCGGCTACGCGGTGTGGCACCTGCGAGGGGGGGTCACCCTCGCGAAACACTTCGTCCTGGAAGCCGGCATCGAGAACCTGCTCGACAAGGAGTACTGGGAGCACCTGACGCCGACGGCGATCATGCCGGTAGGGGGCCTGCAGGCGGGCCAGGAGATTCCTCAACCGGGTCGCGCACTGTTCATCGCCGCAAGGGTTGCCTATTGACCCGAACTATTCATGAAGGTTCGAGCTGAGGTCGCGGAGATGCCGTCGGGTCAGGACTTCTCGGAGGTTGTCGGCCCGCGGGCGTACTTGAGACGTATCTGCCTTCCGGCGTTCGCGCATCCCCCCAGCAGCAAGACCCCTGAAACCGGCAACCGAGCCGGACGCATGACTAACCTCCATGATGTAGCAGGATACCCAGCCGCAGATCTTCCCCACGGGTGTCTCGAATCCGAGACAGATGCAGGCAATACACTGGAAACGCCCTTTTGGTCTTAGTTCAGGGGATTCGAGCCGTGATCCGGCGCGAGCTGTCTCGGATTTGAGACGGCTCCACGCGGCGGCTGACCGACGCGGTAATCCACAAGTCCTTTCCCCACAGCCGGATGAAGCATTCAGAGCGCGATGTCCCGGCTCGGCGCCGATCTTGCGCTTTCAGGCCGGCGCCGGAACGGGGACCACCGGCGAGATTGGGGGAAGTAATGATGAAGAAGGCTGTCGCGATCCTGGACGCGGGCGCCGGGGACAGGCCCGCGCGAGCGATCCCGCCCACCAGGAAGAGCTTCGACCGGGCCGGACCGGACAACCTGCCGGTGATGACCGATGACGTGCTGCGCGTCTACCTGCGTGAGCTACGAGCCGTGCCCTTGCTGTCACGCCGAGACGAGATCGCCCTCGCCCGCCGGCTCGAAAGGGGCAAGCGGCTCGTGTCGGGCTCGCTCGCGCGCAGCCGCTACGTGCGGGCCGAGGTCGAAGCGCTGGGCGAGCGGATCCGTCGAGGACGGACCTTGCCCAAGAGGGTTACGACGAACGACCTCGGCCGGGTCCGGGAGACGATTGCGAGCTTTCGTCGCCTTCAGAGAAAGATCGAGGCGGCCGAGAAACGCGTCGAGAGCATCGGACCCGGCACACGGCTCCATCGCGCGGCGCGGTGGAAGATCGCCCGGCATCGGGTCGACCTGGCCCGCGAGTTCCGCAATCTATGTCTGGCCCCCGCGGAGATCGACCGGCTGGCCCAGGTGATCCTGGACGCGGACCGGAAGATCAAGCGGCACGAGAGTGTGCTTCGTCGTTTGAAGCTCGCGACGAAAACCCGCTCCGGTGAGGCGGTCGACCGGCACCGTCGTGAGATCCGCGTCACCGAAGACGAGACGAGAGCGGATCGCGCGGAGCTGGGCCACCTCGCCGCGCGCATCCGACGGGGCACGTGCGAGATCGAGGGAGCCAAGCATGCGCTGGTCGCGGCCAACCTGAGGCTGGTCGTCTACATGGCGAAGAAATACGCCAACCGCGGCGTGCCGTTCCTCGACTTGATCCAGGAGGGCAACATCGGCTTGATGACCGCGGCGGAAAAGTTCGAGTACCGTCGCGCCAACAAGTTCTCGACCTACGCCATGTGGTGGATCCGGCAGGCGGTCGCGCGGGCGATCGCGATCCAGGCGGGCACGATTCGCCTCCCGGTACAGTTGTCGGCCAGCGTCAACAAGATCAACAAGAGCCGCAGCGCTCTTTCGCAACAGTTCGGTCGGGCGCCGACCTCGGAGGAGATCGGGCGCGACACGGGGGTCCCGGAGGAAAAGGTACAGGCGACTCTCGCCGCCGCGCGGCCTCCGATCTCGCTTGAAACGCCGATCGGTGACGATGGCAACAGCCATATCGGAGACCTTGTCGAGGATCGAGCGGCGGTCTCCCCCATCGACGCTCTCTCGCGCGTGAACTTGAGAGAGCAGACCCTAACGATGCTCGAGACGCTTCCACCCCGCGAGGCGCAGATCCTCAAGATGAGGTTCGGGGTGGACTGCGCCGGCGAGCACACCCTGGAGCAGATCGCGCGCTCGTTCCGACTGACCCGCGAGCGGGTCCGACAGATCGAATCCGCGGCGCTCCACAGGTTGCGGCACCCGGCGCGCAGCGCGGCCATGCGGGTCTTTGTGAACGACTGAATTCTCAGACCCGGACTTCGCTAGCCCTTGCCGACTTCCGAAAGAGCCGCCTGTAGATCGGCCAGCAGATCGTCGGTGTCCTCGAGCCCCACCGAGAATCGGATCAGGCCGTCGCTGATCCCGCTCCTGGCGCGCTCTTCGGGCGTCAGACCGGAGTGAACCGCCGCCGCCGGCCGCACGATCAGAGACTCGGCCCCGCCGAGGCTCGCCGCGACGGCGGGCAGCTCGAGCTTCGCCAGAAACGCTTCGGCCGCCTCGAGACCGCCGTTCAGCTCGAACGACATCATCCCACCGAATCCGTCGAGCAGCCTCTTCGCCCGGCCGTGCTGGGGATGGACGGCAAGCCCGGGGTAATGGACCGTGCCGACCGCCGGATGCTCCAGGAGAGCTTCGGCGATGAGGGCCGCGCTCCGGGATTGATACCGAACGCGAAGCGCCAGGGTCTTCAGACCACGCTCCAGCAGGAAGCAACTATGAGGATCGAGACTTCCCCCGAGATGCCCCAGCGTGAGCTTGGCCTGCCGAACGCGCTCGGCGCTGCCGGCGATGCTGCCGGCGATCAGGTCGCTGTGACCGTTCATGTACTTGGTGCAGCTCTCGATGACAATGTCGAACCCCAGTGAGCTCGGCCGGCAATTCACGGGGCTCGCGAAGGTATTGTCGATGATCGACACGAGCCGATGGTCCCGGGCAAAGGCCACCACCGCCTCGAGGTCCGCCAGCTGGACCATCGGGTTGGTCAGCGTCTCGACGTAGACGGCACGCGTTGTCTCCCGGACGCACGCGGGCCAGGTCTCCGGGGCCTGCGGATCGATGACGGTGTGCGTGATGCCCAATCGACGAAGCTCGTTGTCGAGCAGACCGCTCGTGCCTCCGTAGAGGCAATCCTGAACGAGCAGGTGGTCGCCGCTCGACAGCATGCTGATCAGCGTGGCCGAGATGGCGGCCATGCCGCTTCCCGTCACGAGCGCCGCTTCGGTTTCCTCGAGGTTGGCGAGCCGTCGAGCGAGCACCTCGTGATTCGGGCTGTTGCTCAGGCGGAGGTAGCCCACGTCGTGGTAGTCCTCGCCGTGGTACTCGAACGTGCTGGACTGGAAGATCGGGGTCACGATGGCGCCACCGATTCGAGGTCGCGGCGCGCCGGCGTGCAGGCTTCTGCTTTGGATCTTCTTCATTCGGGCTCCTCCCGGGGCGGATATTGAACGAGACCTCGCGCGAACGTCTCTAGAATAGCCCACGAAGGCGTGGGGTCGAATCCGGGCAACTCGGGTTAAGGTTGCGGTTCCCTCGAGAGGTAGAGGCACGTGAGCTCCGACGCCCAGACGCACTACGTCAACACGGGTTTCGACCTCGGCCTGCGTCCCCGCGCGCCGCAGGTCGGGCGGCCGCGGCTGGAGCGGCAGGTTCGCGAGCTCTCGGTCCAGGGACTGCTCGGGGCCCGGGTCGGAGACGCGGCTTTGGTCCTGACCGAGGTCGCGGACGAATTCCTGCACCACCTCGACGCTTGCGGGATCCCCGTTCCCCGAGTGTTGCTCCACCCCGATGTGGACCCGTCGATGCGCTTCCGACCCTTCGGTTGGAGTGTCGAGGCGATCGAGCTCAATCAACTTCACCGCCGGCCGGCGGACCACCCGCCTCTGTCGGTGATACGACGCGTCAACTCCCGCAGCTTCGCTCTGGAGCTGGAGCGGGAGCTGTTCCCGGAAAGTGCGTCGGGAACGGTGATCGATGATATCGCCGCGCTGGAGACACTTCTGTCCGGGGCATCGACGACCGACGAGTGGATCGTCAAGGGCGAGTTTGGAAACGCGGGGCTGGCGAACCGGCGGATACGCTCGCGAAAGCTGTCCGCCGCGGACCGTCGCTTCGTGGACGGTTTGCTCGTCGAGAACGATCGTTTCGTGGTCGAGCCCTGGCTGCCGCGGGAACGAGACTGGTCCGTGGTCTTCGAGATCCCCCTGGACCCCGCAACGCTGCGCGTTCACGCGACGACCTACACGCGGGACGGTGCGCTCATCGGAGCGTTGCTGAGCTCCGACGGTCCGCAGAACACGCCGCGGGTCGAGGAGCTGTGCGACATGGCCGAGCGCGTCGCATCGCGCCTCGGGCAGGAGAACTACTTCGGCCCGGTCTGCGTGGATGCATTCAGCTGGCGCGATGGAGATTCCCTCAGGCTTCGACCGTTCGTCGATTTGAATTGCCGCCGTTCGATGTCCGACGGCGCCTCTCGTCTGCGGCGAGAGATCGCGCCGGACCGCACCTTCTATTACCGATTCTTCAACCGGCGAAAGCTGACGCTGCCCGACGAGATTCAGCCGGCCCTGGCCGCACTGGGAGACCGGCGCTACGACCCGTCTCGCCGGCTCGGCGTCCTGCTCGCGTCGCCCCTCGGACATACGAAGCTGGCCGTGATCTTCGTCGCGGAGAGCCGACAGCAAGCCCTCGCTTTCGAAACCGAGTTTCGGGCGCGGCACGAGTCCTGAGATGCCTGTTCGCCTGCTGGTGCTCGTGGGACCGACTGCCGGCGGGAAAACCCGCCTGGGGGTCGACGTCGCTCACCGGCTCGGCACCGAGATCATCTCCGCCGATTCACGGCAGGTCTATCGCGGTCTCGACATCGGCTCGGGGAAGGACCTCGCGGAATACAGCGCCGTGACCCCGCCCGTCCCGTACCATCTGATCGACGTCGCGGATCCGCGAGAGGTTTACTCGGTCTTTCATTATCAGCAGGACTGCTACCGCCTGCTGGAACAAAGAGATGACGGCCCCCCCCTCCTGATGGTCGGCGGGACGGGCCTGTTCGTGGAGGCCGTGCTGCGCGGCTACCGTATCCCCAGCGTCGCCGAGGATGTGGAACTGCGACAGCACCTGATGGAGCTGCGCCACGTCGAGCTGGTCGAACGGCTCCGCGATCTGGACCCCGATCTGCTCAGGCGCACCGATTGCAGCAGCAAGAAGCGGGTAGTGCGAGCCCTCGAGATCGCCAGCCACGCACGCGATCGGGAGCTGAGCTACAGCCCGCCCCCGCCGGTCAGGATCGACCACGCGGTATTCGCCCTCGATGTGCCGCCGGAGCAGCTGCGCGAGCGAATCGACAGGCGATTGGATCAGAGACTGGATACGGGGATGATCGAAGAAGTCCAGTCACTGCTCGATGCCGGAATCCCCCCGGAGCGCATGGCCCAGCTCGGACTCGAGTATCGGGAGGTGACCGCTTACCTGACCGGCGCCAAGACCCGGCAGGAGATGACCGACGATCTACGGCGCGGTATTCGCGCTCTCGCGAAACGACAACGCACCTGGTTTCGGGGCCTACCTCGGCGAGGCATCGAGGTCACGTGGATCTCCCCAGACGACCGCGACTCGCTGTTGAGCCACCCACTGGCGACGAGGCCTACGCCGGAGTAGCCAGAAAGCCCATCCGCTCTTTCATCAGGAGGAGCTTGGCGTCGGCTCGCTCTCTCGCCCGTCCGGCACCCTCGGCCAGTAGCCGGTCGAGCTCGTGGGCGCTCTCCATCAGTTCGAGGTAGCGCTCGCGGATCGGGGTCAGTTTCTCGATCACGACCTCGGCCACCGCCTTCTTGAGGTCCCCGTAACCACGGGCCGAGGCGAAGTCGGCCATCGTCTCTTCCGCCGACTTGCCCGTGATCGCGCGGTAGATGCCGAGCAGATTGTTGACCCCGGCACGCTCCGGGTCGTCGGAAAACTCGACCTCTCGACCGGAATCGGTCACTGCGCGCTTGAACGCCTTGAGGATCTGACCGTCTTCGTCGGTCAGGCGGACGGCGTGGCCCGCCGCGGTGCCACTCTTGGACATCTTGGTCGTCGGATCGTCGAGGCCCATCACCCGTGCGGCGATCTTCGGGATGACCGGCTGGGGCAGCTTGAACGTCTCGCCGAAGAGGCTGTTGAATCGCTGAGCAATGTCCCGTGCCAGCTCGACGTGCTGCTTCTGATCCTCTCCGACGGGCACCTCGTCGGGGTCGTACAGCAGGATGTCCGCCGCCTGAAGCACCGGATAGGTCAGGAGGCCCGTAGAGATCGTCTCTTGCTTCTTCGACTTGTCTTTGAACTGCGTCATGCGCTCGAGCCAGCCGAGAGGGGTCACGCAGTTCAGCATCCAGGCCGCTTGCGCGTGGGCATCGACGTGGCTCTGCACGAACAGCGTGGAGCGCTCGGGGTCGATCCCGGCGGCAAGCAGCAGGGCTGCCAACCGTCGGGTGTTCTCGCGCAGCTCGGCAGGGTCCTGCGGGACGGTGATGGCGTGCAGGTCGACGATGCAGATGAAATTCTCTTTCCGATCCTGGCCATCGACCCATTGCTTGATCGCCCCGAGGTAGTTTCCCAGGTGCAGACCGCCGGTGGGCTGAATGCCCGAGAGTACGCGTTTCTTGCTCATGCGGAGATGATAGCGGAAGACGCACGGCTCACAAGTGGATATACTGCGCGCCGATCACGACATGAGACGATCCCCACTTCAGATCTCCGGCGAGAGCAAGCACTTCAGGAAGCACCGCCTGGACTGTGCGGCGCTGACCGCTGCCGGCCGCGGGATGGCGGTCAACGAGGATCATTGCGTGTTCGCGGCCCCGGGAACAACGGAAGCCGAGAATGCCGCCGCCGGGTACCTGTTCGCGGTCATCGACGGAAACGCCCATGGGGGCCGCGGCAAGGCGGCGGCCCAGGAAACTGCGACCTCGATACTGGAGATCCTCGACGACGAGCGCCGCACCCTGCTGCGGCCCGACCTCCTGGCGCTCCGCCTTCACGACGCCAACGACCGCGTCACGGAGTTCATCCACGGGCGCTGCGCGGTGACCGCAGTCTGGATGTGGGAAGAACCGGACAGCCCCGGCGTGCAAGCCGCGTGGGCTCACGTGGGTGACACCAGGCTCTACCGCCAGGATCGGAAGGGTTGGCGGCAGGTCACACGGGATCACGCCAAGGGGAGATTGCTGGATCGGGCCATCGGAGGGGGGCCCGGGCTCGAGATCGATACCGGCCGGTGGACCGTACGGCCCGGCGAGCGTCTCGCCATCCTCAGCGACGGCACGTGGAATGGCGCCAAACCGTCGAGCGTGCTCTCCATGGATCCATTCCCGACCACCGCCGAGGCCACTCGCCAGTTGATCGGACACGCCCGGCTCAACGGCGGGCCGAACGACACGTCGGCCATCCTGATCACCGTGGGTGACATCGCTTCAGGTCCCGAGCCCGAACACTAGTTCTCTGCGCCGCGCTCCGGTCCATGGATCCGGCCATGGCTTTGTCGATCATCCGGGTCCGGTGGATCGTGGTAGTGTGCGGACGGGAGGTCACGCAAAGCCATGAGGCGAGGCGCCGTTCTTGCTATCGCGATCGTCGCCCTGGTCGTGGCGGGTTATGTTTCCCTGACCCGGTTCTCTACTGAGCCTCCCCCGAACATCCTGCTGATCTCCATCGACACCCTCAGCCGCGAGCACGTCTCCGCCTATGGCTACCCGCGTGCGACCACGCCCACACTGGACCGCCTCGCCGCCGAGGGGGCATTGATCACCGACGCCGTGAGCACGACGAACTGGACGCTACCGGCCCACCTGAGTGCTCTATCCGGGTTGTCCCCCGCCGCGCACGGGGTCGAGACCAAGCATGGATCCTTGTCGAACTCGGTGCGGATGCTCGCCCAGGTCCTCGAGAAAGAGGGGGCCGCGACGGCAGGGTTCGTGAGCCACATCTATCTCGACAGTAAGTACGGTTTTGCGCGAGGCTTCGACGAGTACGACAACATCCCCGACCAAAGCGCGACCCAGGTGACGGCCAAGGCCGCCGACTGGCTCGCGGAGCACGCCGGCGAGCGATTCTTCCTGTTCCTGCACTACTTCGACCCACACTGGGAGCTGCGTCCGCCACGGGAGTTTCTGAATCGATTCGCACCTGCCGGCGTCGACCTCGACCACGGCGAGTTCAGGTTTCTCTTTCAGCATCTCGATCCCGGCAACCCCATGAGCACGAAGATCCTCGAGGAGGTGTCCGGGTTGTACGACGCCGAGGTGGCCTTCACCGACTACAGCATCGGCCTGCTCACGGATCATCTACGGCGTGCCGGTGTGCTCGACGACACCATCGTTGTGGTTTTCTCCGACCACGGCGAGGAGATTGGCGAGCGTGGCGCCTTCGGCCATGGCACCCATCTCCACCGCGAGATCGTCGGAATACCGATGATCGTGCGCTACCCTCGCCGCATCGAGGGCGGTACGGTCATCCGCGCCCCGGCGGCCATCACCGACATTCCGGCCACGATCCTCGATCTCGCGGGGATTCAATCCCCGGATCAATTCCGGCACGAGGGATCCGCGTTGTTCTCCGAGCGGGATGAACAGGAGCATCCTCGCGGCAGGATGAGGGTGTCGGCGTCCAGTCGTTGGGGACCGAAGAGATTCTCCGTGACGCGCGGAGGCTACAAGCTGATGACTGCCAGTTCCTTTCAGCCCATTGCCTACGAGAGGCATTCCGATGGCAGCCTGGAGGAGTTCCGTACTGCTCCCGTGGTGTCCGCCGAGCGACTGTATCGAGTCAGCGATGATCCCGAAGAGCGGACCGACCTGCTCACCGCGCCGGGGCCCGAGGGACTGAACCCCGAGTACGAGCGCATCGCCGCCGAGCTGCGTCTTGACCTGCAAACCTACCTCGAGGCCCACGGTGCAGGGGTCCGGATTGTGTGCGACGGGTTGTCCGGTGGCGAGGTGTCCTACCACGGAACGGTGCGTGCTTCGGGGAAGCTCCGCGACGAGCCTTTCGGCTATCCGCCTCGGCCCGGGACCGTCATCCGGATGGTGGACGACTCCAGCTTCAGCTTCAGCTTGCGAGCGATCCACGCTCAGGCCGGTGTGGTGATCCCCTACTCGGAGCCGGACGCCACACTGACCATCGATCTGACGCGGGACGGACGGGAGGTCTACGCCGGCACCGTCATTCTTCCAGAGCCGGGAGAGACCGTTGCGCTCGGCCTGGCCGCCACGGGTTGCTCGTTGACAACTCCGATTCCCAGACAGGAAGCATCCCGAGCACAGGTGGTACTGACCCCGGAGGAACTGGAGACTCTGCGAGCACTCGGATACGCGGAATAGACCTCCACGGCGTTGCGCATGGCGTCCACTCCTACGTGATATCATCCACTTCACAGGTATTCGGAGATCTCGCAATGCCTGCTCCCACCATCCGACTTCGGGACAGGATGAACGCGACGGTGGAGCTCGTGGACGCTCACGTCGAGGCCGGACGCGGCGACCAGCTCGCCGTCATCGACGCGAGCGACGGTTCCCGCTATAGCTACCGCCACGTTCTGGAGATGACCAACCGGACCGGCAACGCGCTCGCGGAGCTGGGCGCTCGTCGGGAAGAACGCGTCATGCTCCTCCTGCACGATTCCCCGGAGTTCGTGTTCAGCTTCTTTGGCGCGATCAAAATCGGCGCGGTTCCCATCCCGACCAACACGCTGCTCCTGCCGGCCGACTACGAGTACATGATCAACGACTCCCGCGCGCGCGTGCTGGTGGTCTCGGAAGCACTCTTGCCCCGGATCGAACCGATTCGCTCGAACCTGAAGGACCTCGATCACGTCATCGTCGTCGGGCAGCACGGCGCCGGCATGCTCGACTACGCGGAGCTGACCACAGCAGCATCGGCGGAGCTCACCCCTGCGGATCTCGGCAAGGATGACGTCTGCTTCTGGCTCTACAGCTCGGGGACGACCGGATTCCCGAAAGGTGCCGTGCACCTGCAGCACGACATGACGGTCGCCGCCGATCTCTATGCAAGGCCCACCCTCGGCATCGACGAGAACGACCGCACATTCTCGGTGGCCAAGCTGTTCTTTGCGTACGGTCTGGGCAACGGCTTGTATTTTCCTTTCCGGGCTGGCGCCACCACGGTGCTCTTTCCCGGGCGCCCCGAGCCGGAGGCCGTGTTCGAGGTCGTCGACAAGCACAAACCGACCCTCTTCTTCTCGGTGCCGACGAGCTACGCGAGGCTGCTGGAGATCGAGGACGCCGTGGACCGGTTCGACACGTCCAGCATCCGGCTGTGCGTGTCCGCCGGAGAGGCGCTGTCGCAATCGCTGTTCGAGCGCTGGGAGGATCGATTCGGCGTCGAGATCCTCGATGGGATCGGATCGACCGAGATCCTGCACATCTTCATCAGCAATCGCGCGGGCCGGGTCAAGCCGGGCTCGACGGGCGAGATCGTGCCGGGTTACGAGGCAAAGATCGCCGACGAGAACGGAGTCGAGGTTCCCGACGGCGAGACCGGCGACCTGTTGATCAAGGGGGATTCGACCTGCGCCTGCTACTGGAACAGGCACGAGGAAACGAAAGACACGATCCAGGGGCACTGGATCAAGACGGGCGACAAGTACTGCCGTGACGAGGACGGCTACTTCTGGCACAAGGGACGAAGCGACGACATGCTGAAGGTCGGCGGCATCTGGGTGTCGCCGGTCGAGGTCGAGCATGCCCTGAGCCGGCATCCCGCGATTCTCGAGTGCGCGGTCGTCGGAATCGAGGACGCGAACGGCCTCGTGAAGACAAAGGCGTTCGTCGTGGCGCGAGACGGGCCGCCGGATGATCCCGCGAGCCTCGCCGCCGAGATCCAGGGCTTCGTGAAGGGGAAAATCGCGAAGTACAAGTGCCCGCGCTCGATCGAGTTCCTCGACGAGCTACCGAAGACCGCGACCGGAAAGGTCCAGCGCTACAAGCTCCGAAAGCGCTGACCCCGTAAGCGCTGCCGGCAACCACCCCCTACACCCGGGAGAACGAGGGCGTGCCCGAAGTCGATGACCGAAACGGAACGGGGCTTTACGAGCGGTTCTCTCGTTCCGCTTCGCTGTTTGGCGGACGAACTGCCGTCGAGGTGCAACGCCGCGACAGCCTCGAATCCTGGTCGTACGAGCGACTTCGAAGCTTCGCGGAAACGATGGCCACACGGTTGGCGGCCGAGGGGGTCGGTCCGGGAGACCGCTGCGCGCTTCTTGCCGAAAACGACGCGAGCTGGTGCGCCGCGTTCCTCGGGATGCTCCGCCTCGGTGCGGTTCCCGTCCCGCTGGACACGACGTACACTCCGGCGCAGATCGCCAAGCTACTTTCCGACAGCGACGCCAAGCTGATCGCCGTCTCGCCACGGTTTCGCAATGAGCTCGAGCAGATCCCGGAGTCCGTGACCCCCGCCCGCCCGATTCTCGTACTGAGCCACGACCCTCAGCCGGCGCCGGCGAACCCCGCAGCACTTGCTCCCGCCGCCACGGTCAAACCCGAGGATCCGGCAGTGATCCTCTACACCTCGGGGACAACGAGCGATCCCAAGGGCGTCGTGCTGACCCACGGCAATCTGCTGTGTGAGATCGACGCGGTATTGCACGTGATCTCCTTCACCGATGACGACGCCGTTCTCGGCGTCCTCCCCCTGTTCCATGCGTTGGCCCAGGTGGCCAACCTCTTGGTCCCGTTCTCCGTCGGCGCCAGGGTCGTCTTTCTGGAAACGCTGAACACGAACGATCTTCTCCGCGCCCTTCGTGAGCGCGAGATTTCAGCCTTCTGCTGCGTGCCGCAGTTCTTCTATCTCATCCACGAGCGCGTCCTGGAGCAGGTCGCGCGAGCGAGCAGGCCGCGACGCCTTGCGTTCCGCCTGCTTCTGTGGCTCGCCGGTACCCTGCGCGAGCAACTGGGGGTCAATCTCGGCCCGAGGCTGTTCTCTCGCGTTCATCGCGCCCTCGGACCGCGGATGCGCGTGCTCGTGACGGGTGGATCACGCTTCGATCCACGCATCGGCCGCGATCTCTACCGTCTCGGCTTCAACGTTCTCCAGGCCTATGGCCTGACCGAGACGTCCGGTGCGGCGACGGTTCTACGTGCCGGTGACCGGCGTGTCGACTCGGTCGGCCAGGCCCTGCCGGGCGTCGAGCTGAAGATCGTGCCGGGCGAAGGGACCGGCGATATCGGGGAGATCGCCATCCGGGGCACCGTCGTTTCTCCCGGCTACTTCCGGCGCGCCGACACCACCGCGGAGGTCTTCCGAGACGGGTGGCTCCACACGGGCGACTTGGGCCGTCTCGATGCCTCTGGCCGACTCTACATCACGGGCCGCGCCAAGGAAATGATCGTCCTCGGGTCGGGGAAGAACATCTACCCCGAAGAGATCGAGGCACATTACGTTCGATCACCCTACATCAAAGAGCTCTGCGTCATGGGTCGCTCTCTCCCCGGTGCTCCTGCCGCCGAGCGCCTGCATGCCGTCGTCGTGCCCGACTTCGACGTGCTGCGCGAGCGAAAGATCCTCAACTCGCGGGAGATCCTGCGCTTCGAGATCGGAAACCTCTCGACCGAGCTTCCCGGCCACAAGAGAATCCTGAGCTACGACATCGTACCCGACGACCTGCCACGGACCACGACACGCAAGCTGAAACGCTTCGAGATCGAGCGCAAGCTTGGCCCGGACGGGATCGACCGGTCGGGTGACGCTCGTGTAGCGCATGGATCCAGAGACGCGACGGATGTGGCTTGGTCCACGGATCCCCACGTATCCCGGGTCGTGCAGCTCCTTCGAGATGCGGTCCGCGACGTCGGCGCGATCGGACCGACGTCGAACCTGGAGCTGGACCTGGGCCTGGATTCCATGGCACGTGTCGAGCTGCTGGCCTCTCTCGAAGCACGGTTCGGCGTCTCCGTTCCGGACGAGGTAGCGCAACGGCTTTTCACGGTGGACGAGCTGGTGGAGGCCGTTCGGCCCAGCGGCGGTGATTCCGGCGAGGACACCGCTGTGGACTTCGATCCCTGGCAGAAGCTCCTCGGTAACATCTCCGACGACGACCCAGTAGTCGCACCGATCCTCGTTGAGCGACCCTGGTTTATCTACCTGCTGTACGCCGGAGCGAAGCTCCTGTATGCGGTAGCCTGGCTACTGCTCGGCTTGCGCGTCTCGGGCCGAGAGCATCTGCCGAAGCAGGGCCCTTTCTTGATTTCTCCCAACCACCAGAGTTTTCTCGACGCGTTCCTGCTGGTGAGCGTTCTTCCGTTTCACGCGGTCCGCGACTTATTCTACGTCGGCGCGAGCGAGTACTTCGACACACCGTTTTGGGCCTGGATCGCCCGCTTGATTCACCTTGTTCCGGTGGATCCCGACACCAACCTGGTCCGTGCCATGCGAGCCGGCGCACACGGCTTGCGCCGCGGCAAGATCCTGATCCTGTTTCCCGAGGGCGAGCGCAGCCTCGATTCCGAGATCAAGGAGTTCAAGAAAGGGGCGGCGATCCTCTCGCTGAACGTCGGGGCGCCCATCGTTCCGGTGGCGCTCGACGGTATCCATGAGATCTGGCCCCGCGCCCATCGGCCACGTTGGTCGAAGCTGCTTCCGTTGTCGGGCGCCCGCGCGCGAATCTGTTTCGGCCCCCCGCTACAGCCTTCTGCCGGAGCACAGCCTGGCGACGAAGAATACTCGTCGGTCACCGCACGACTCCGCGGCGCCATCGGCGAGATGCTCGACGCACTTCGCGGCGGGCCCACCGGCTAGTGCGATCGCCTGGGAACGCCCAAGCCTGACTCATCTCGAGCCGCATTCCGGGCGAGAGAGCCGGCCTCTGCAATGCACTCGGGCAGTTGTAGTCTTCTCGGTCACTGTCCCATTACCATCCTTTTAATAGACATCTAATCGGTTGCCGCTCCCCTTCGAACAGGCGTACTCTCGCCGCAAGAGTGAGGGAGACGTGGCCCTGTCGCACCTTCGCATCGGAGAAGGGCGAACACCGGGGCCGAGGGACGGCACGCCTGGGAGGCGGAGCCGCGAAGACTATGCGCCTGACGACGGCGTTGCTGCTCGTTGTTGCCTGCGTCGGTTGCCAGGCTCATCGGAATGAACACCCGAGTGTAACGCCGCGAGCACCGAATGCCGTCGCGATCATAGCGATGGAGCCATTCGCTCTCGGAGCCAAGCCTTGTCGGCCGGAGAAGGTTGCCGCGTGCGTGCGCCGGGAGATCGATCGTGTGCGCCCTGAACTTCGTGTCGTCTCATCGGACGAATTCCAGGCGATCGCCTTCCCGGGATTGACTGCCGAGGAGACGCCCCATGAGCCGAAGTACGTCACGCTCCTCATCGAAGACGACACGTTCCGGGATCGGATTGCTCCCCTTGGCCTCCACTACCTGGTAGTCGTGGGCGGACTGACCACGACCCGAGACTTGTGGGGAGACATGCTCTGTGGCGCCGGCTATGGCGGCGGGGGCTGCGTGGGCTTGATGGCGGCCGAGGAAGAAACCCGATTGGTGGCGACCGTGTTCGACGTGAAGCGTAGCGACCGGCTGCGTGACGTCACGGCTGCGGACCAGAGCCGCGAGTACTTCGCGATGTTTGTCATCTTTCCGTTCTTCAAGCCCGGCGTGACGCTTCCAGAAGCGTGCCGAGACGTCACCACCGAGATCCTGGCGGCCATCGACGATTTGGAATCCGAACCACAGCAGGGACTTGCAGGGTCAAGTCCGGGGAGGAACCGATGAGATGCTACGTGGTCCTCGCCGCTCTAGCGCTGACTTTTGGTCTACCCCCGCCTGCCGAGGGTGCGGAGGCGGCAGCATTCGCCGCGACGCCGAAGATTGAAAGCGACCTCAAACGGGGAGTCTCTCTGAAGGAGGACGTGCAAAAGCTCCTGGGAGAACCCCAGGGCGATGGCGAGTGCTTCCTGCCAGGACAAGATGAGCCGCGCGAGGTCTGGTACTACTCGGACATCGAGGTGACCGGGTACCGACAAGGGAGCCAGGAGATATTCATAGACATGCGGCAGCAGATTCTGCTCGTCTTTTTCAAGAGAGACAAGTTCGATGGCTATCTGTGGACGTCGAATGTGCTGTCCGGAAAGACGGAGTAGTCGCGTTCTCTTCACTACGGCGGGGCTCTTCCTGGCACTTGTTTTCCAGGCAGGGTGTGCGCTGGAGTTCGGAGCGCGGCCAAGAGTCGATCGCCTGGGCGGGCTTACCCGGGGCGTATCCACCAAGGCCGACGTCCTGTTGCTTCTCGGAGAACCACGCGGGGCAGGCGGGGGCCAAGTTTCTCCCGAATCCTCACCCGAGAGCATCTGGCTGTACGAGTTCACGCGGGCGCAGGGCAACGACGTGTCCCTCGAGATCTTGCTGGTGTTCTTTGACGAGGACCGCTATGACGGTCACTTGTGGTTCCAGTCTACCGAGGATGTTCGCCTCGAGGCAGACCTTGGGGTGCGGAGGAACTTCGCTCGTGTCGAGGAGACGAGCTCATGAGGCTGCGAACCTTCGGTGTGATCGTGACGGCGATAATCGGCTCGGTCCTCCTGACGGGATGCGTAAGCATCTCCATGCGAAGCGGCCAACCGTTGAAGAGCGCCGGCTGGCAGGAAGCCCTGCAGGTAGGGACTTCGACCCGGGAGGATGTGATTGACGTACTCGGTGAGCCCGTGGGGCAGGGCCGTGCGTTGCTGCCGGTAGACTCCGGCGACGAGCCGAGAACCGTCTGGACCTACTACTACGAAGAAGCGACGATGCAGGACGCTCGTCGTTTGTTCCTGTTCGTATTTCTCGACGGAGACCAATACGACGGTTATCTGTGGTTCTCGAGTCTTCCCGGCGCCACCCCTGTGCCACCTGGCGACGACCACGACAGTTAGTCGACAATCAAGGCACTAACAGGGTGGGACGTGGTACCTGCACTCGATCGATACGGTCTGGCAGTCGACCTTTTCATCAGCGGCCTCGTTCCGTACCGGCCCGCAGCCATCCGTTTCCGCGGAAACGCCGCCATGCCGGAGCCCCGGCGGCCGAATCTTGCTTGACGGATCGTCGTGCTTCCCGTAGGTTCCCGTCAGGTCGTCTTTACGTGGAGCGTCATGAACCGGTTGTTGCTGCGCGCCGTCCTCGGCTCGGCGGTCGTCCTGGGAGGGTCCCTGGTCTGGGCCGCCACGCCCGGCGAGGCGACGCAGCTCCTGGTGACCGGCTATGACGGCGACACCGGCAACCTCGCCATCACCTACGATCCTGCGTGCTCGTCCTCCGACCACAACATCGAATTCGGCCCGCTCCAAGACGTGGACACACTGGGCTACTCGGGTCAGGAGTGCGGCATCGGGACCACCGGAAGCTACAGCGCGTTCAACCCCGGGGCCGGCTCGTTCTTCTTCCTGGTCGTGGGAAACGACGGCGCGAGTACCGAGGGTTCCTACGGCACGAACCTGATCGGAGGCACACCCAGCGAGCGGAGCGAAGACCTGACGGACCCGCAGTGCTCGTTCGTCCAGGATCTCAGCCAGCGATGCGATGGGCCCTTCGAGCCCGAGCTGGACCTGACCGCCTACCGGCCGGCCAGCGAGGCCTACGGTGCCCCGTTGCAGCGCGCCGCCGTGCCTGACCTCGACGAAGAGTCCCCGGGCACCGGGATACGGATCAACGGAGATGATGACAACGGCAACGCGCAGCCGGATCGCGATGACACCGGCGTAGCCGGCGAGAACGACCTGATCGAGATCACGGTGACCCTGGATCCGCCGACACCGGCGCCCGGTTTCGAATACGTTCTCGAGCGCAGCAACCCCAATCTGAGGGTCTGGAACGAGGCGACCAAAGCCACGGAGGTGATCACCTCCGGTGACACTGCCGTCCTGAACCCGCCCGGGGTGACGTCGACGCTGTGGGTCGAGAACCCCGTGGGAGGATCGGCGGATCTGTCGCTGAGCGCCCGTCCCACCGGCGGCGGTCCGGACGTGGCCACCGACCGGGTCCACTTCTATCCGTTCCACGGCATCATCGTCGCGCTGGGCGGAGAGGACCAGGTGCCGCACGATCCGCCCAACGACCCCGGCAACCAGGGCACGTTCGATCTGGCCATCATGCTTTATCAGATGGGCTACGACGTGCACATGTACGACGAGGACGTGGTCTCGGCGAGCGGTGCAGGCGCTGCGTTCAATGAAGTGGTGAGCGCCGTGCAGGACCGCGGCGTCACCGGCGTGACCATCTTCGGTTACAGCCACGGCGGCGGTTCCACCAACGACCTGGCCATCCGGCTGGATGACAACCGCGCCTCCATCGGCACGTTCTCGATCGAGTACACCGCCTACATGGACGGGATCGACAACGACAGCGACCTCGACATCGGAGCCGAGAATCAGATCCCCGCGTCCACACAGTTTCACGACAACTACTACGAGAGGGTCTGCCCCATCGTCGTCATCTTCCCACTGTGCGGCAACAGCATCCCGGGATCGGATCTGGATCTGAACGTCAACACGACCCCGTGGGGGACGAGTCTGGGGCACTTCGAGATCGACGACGCACCGGAGGTGCTGGACGGAATCCTGAATCGGATCGTCAGCCTCCCGGTAACCCGGTGAGAGAAGGTACTGTGATGATTCGCTCGAGAGCCATGATCGCGCTGCTGACCGGGCTGGTGCTCTGTTCCATGGCCCTCGGCGCAGCTCCCTGCCCGGAGCGGGACGAAGCCATCCAGGCACGGATCAACGACGTCGTCACGGCCATGGTGCAAGACGGCACCACCGGGGAGCAGGTCGAGGCCCTTCGACAGGCGGCGGACGGTCGGCGCGAGGCGCTGCTGGTGCAACTGGCGCTCTTCCTCGGCGATTCCGAGAGTACCGAGGAGAGCTCGGTGGGTGCGCTGCTCGTCCAGGCTCTCGAGTTCACACCCGACGAGAAGCTCACGGCGGTGCTGCCGCACCTCGACGCGGAGCCTGCTTCGCTGCGAAAGGTGCTCACCGAGATCCTGAGCACCATCGATCGTCCCGACGGCGGGACGCCGGACTTTGCTTTCTACGAACAGTGGCTCCGGCAACACGGGCGTGAGCCGAGCGCCGCCCTCATCCGCTACATGTACCAAGTCTCTCCCGGCATGGCCCTGGCCGGCATGACACGGGTCTTCAGCGGTGAAGGAACGGCGGCGCCGAACCCCGCCGGTGTGTCCGCTCTGGAGACCCTGGTCGCAAGGCACGAGGGACTCCTGCCGTGGACGGAAGGCGAGCGCGCCGACGCCGGTGAGGTCCTGGATCGGCTGGCGGATGACCCGTCCTGGTGGGTTCGGCTGTACGCCGCGGCCACCCTGCAGAAAGAGACCGGGCTTGGAACACCGGCCCTCCGGGCGCGCCTTGCCGCCGATCAGGATGCACTGGTCCGCAGCGTCGCCCGAGACTGATCTCAGATATCCTCGAAGTTGCCGCCGCGCCCCTTGCCCGAGGCGAAACGACGCGCACCGGCCAGCGACTCGGTCTGGAGCACCTGCGAGCCAATGCGATACTCCTCGATGATGGCCCGGTCGAGCTCGAAGTCGTACTGCCCGTAGGCCGAACGCCGATCCGCCCGCAGGCAGGCCTGGGGGAAGCGCGTAAGCTCGAGCGCGAGTTTCTCGGCCTCGGCTCGAGCGGTGCCCGGCTCGACCACCCGGTTGGCCAGACCCATGGCCAGTGCCTCGTCGGCGCCCACCGGGCGCCCGGTGAGGATCATGTCGAGGGCGCGGGACAGGCCGATCAGCCGCGGCAGTCGCACCGTGCCGCCGTCGATCAGCGGTACGCCCCAGCGGCGGCAGAACACGCCGAAGACCGCGTCACGCTCGACGACCCGCAGGTCGCACCACAGGGCCAGCTCGAGGCCGCCGGCCACGGCGTGACCGGCCACGGCCGCGATCACGGGCTTGTCCAGCAACAGGCGGCTGGGGCCCATCGGCCCGGGGCCGGTCTCGGCCAGGTTGGGCAGGTGACCCTCGGCAACCGCCTGCAAGTCGGCGCCGGCGCAGAAGACACCGTGATCTCCGAAGAGCACGGCTGCCCCGGCTTCGTCGTCCTCGTCGAACGCCTCGAAGGCCTTCACGAGGGCCTCGCCCGTCTCGCGGTCGACCGCGTTGCGGCGTCCGGGACGATCGATGATCACCGTTGTGACCGGGCCGTTCTTTTCCACTCGGACTGCCATGATGCCTCCCGGATTGGAGTCTGGTGCCGACTTTAGTGGACTGTTACCTACGCATGCAACCCCGGGGTACAATGCCGCGAGAATGGCCGGCTGACGGAACCGAGACGAATATTCGTTCTCAACCATGGAGAAACAGATATGGGCGACAAGGGAAGTAAGGACAAGGGGAAAAGGGAACAACAGAAGAAGGCCCAGCGCACTCCCAAGGAAAAGCGAAAGGACAAAAGGGAAAAGAAAGACAAATCAACACATTCGGTCCTCGACTCGACGAAGTAGACGCTGCCGGCGGCAGCGCTGGATTCCCATGATCACTCGTCGCCCTCTGACGCGTGTTTTGCTCGCGCTTCTTCTGATTGCCACCGCGCACGCGATCATGGCGCACGAACAGGTCGCGGAGAAAATCCGCATTCATGTCTTCGAGGCCGACCGCCATCTCGGACGCGGCGAGCTTCTCCTGTCCTCGATCTTGTTGTTGCTGGGCCTGCCCGCGGCCATGCTGTTTTCGGGCGCTCTGGCGAGCCGTGCCGGGGAACGGCTCGCTCAGCGGATCGAGAGGCTCGGATTGTGGGCCCCGGCGCTGTTCGCCACCGCGGTGTCGTTTCTGCTGACGCAGTACGTCACCCAGCACGCGTGGTTCACAGACGACGAGCAGGGCTACCTGTTTCAGATGCTCACCTACCGTGAGTTTCTTCTCACGGTGCCGGCACTGCAGCCGGAACACCTGTTCCACCACCGGTTCGTCGTTGTCGCGCGCAGCGACGCCTTGGGAAGCTACTGGTCCGGCATTTACCCGATCTTTCAGCCGGCACTCATGACCGTCTCGAGTTTTCTCGGGAG
>Ga0316191_10000043_pt1 | contig 56703 bp, 40 predicted proteins | sample Eddworburr2cm_MG_FD_204928 | JGI IMG/M metagenome (GOLD analysis project Ga0316191, IMG submission 204928) | Coastal sediment microbial communities from Maine, United States - Eddy worm burrow 2 cm | ecosystem: Environmental > Aquatic > Marine > Coastal > Sediment | place: USA: Maine...
CTTGCGCTGGACGCGCTCAGAAGAGCAGTCCCGCGTGGCCTGGATGGCTTGGCAGCGTTGCTGGCCGACCCGGAGGTCAGCGATCGGGCCGCCGCGCTGCTTGGGCGAAACGCACCGGACTACGCGATCGCGAACCTACTCGCGGCAATGAGCGAGGAAGGAGGCCCCGAGCGTCGCGGGCTTCGGGACGGGCTCACGATCGCCGTGCAGCGCGCCGGCCGGCCGGAGGCTCCCTTATCGTCTTGGCTTGCGAGCTCGCCGCCACCGCCGGCCGTCGCGAGCGCAGCCCTGGGGCTGGTAGGCGTGAGCGGTCTGCAAACGGTGCTCACCTCCTTCGTCGCTCATGCTCTTTCCAGTGCCGACGAATTCGCTACGGCGTGGCGTCTTCTTGCGAGCGCCGGCGCGGCTGGCCCGAACGAATCCATTGATGCCTGGGTCCAGAGTCAACTCGAGCGTCCCGACCCCTGGATGCTTCGTGCTGCCGCCGTCGATGCCGCGACCGCTCGTGGATTTCGCGACCAAGCACGTCCTGCGCTGGCGGACCCGTATCCACGCGTTCGAATGCACGCGGCACGCGCGCTCTCCGGCGATGCAGAGTCGATGATCGAGCGAGCTACATTGGCCCGCAAAGACGTTTGGCCGATGGTGCGAGCTTCGGCGGTGACGAGCCTGCGAAGCGAGGGCGAAGCGCTACCCGTGGTCATCGCGGCGGTCAACGACTCGATGTCGATGGTGCGTGCCGCTGCGATCGAGGTACTGATTCCCTTGCCCCACGACGAAGGCTGGGACCGGATTCACGCACGGCTGCGCGCCAGCAACGAATGGCCCGAGGTCACTGCTGCGGCCATCGAGTACGTCGTCGCACATTGTCGTACCGACGCTGCCGAGTCCCTGTTCCGGGTCGTCCTGCGGGCCGCCCCCAGCAACGCACTGACGGATGATCTCAACAACGCCGCACGGGCTATCGAGGCACTCAGACACCTCTCCACGCCCGAAGCGAACTCGGTCATCGAGCAGCTCCGGGCGACGCCTGAGGTTCCGCCCACGCTGCAAATGGCGCTAGACGCGCCCCTCCCCGATTCCGAGATCTGTACCGCAGCGCCCCCCTAGTTTTGTAGGTGGCCGAATCGCCATGTTAGGTTGAAGACCACAGGGGGAATCATGGGAGCTCGTCTACTAGGCCTGATCTTCGCAGGGGTGCTGTTGAGTGCCGGCTGCGAACAAGTCACTTCTGCCGCGGAACCTGAAGCCGAAGCGGAACAGCTGCCTGAAATCGTGCCGAACCTGCCTGAGGTTCCGACGCTTCCGCCACCTCCGTTTCCGACCACCTACGAGGATGAGTCGTACAGCGTATACGGACTCCGAACGCGACTGATGAAGGTCCTCGACTCGGACCTGAGCGTCACCGGCTACGTGGTCGACATCTACGAGCCGCCGATTTGCAAGAAGAAGAAAAAGGATGAGTGCCCAAAGGCTGCGGCCCCGCACATGTTCATCGCCGACACGGCTGACCAGGCGGACCGGGCTGAGCAACTCATCGTCGTTGGCTACGCAGACAATCGAGAGCAGCTCGAGCGCGCTCGTCGCGGTCGAAAGACGACGACCATCTCAGGTGGCGTAACCGTTCCGCGCGACCTCGCGCTAGGAAACAAGGTGCGCGTGAAAGGCCATTTCACGCTCATCTCCTCGGGTGGCTTCAATACGAGCAACGGGCTGGTCGAGTACGTGTCTCACGACACGCTCGCGAAGGCTGCTCAGTAAGAACGCGCGGCCGTCGCGCTCACTCTGGGTCGGGTACGGTCAGGTCTTCGAGGAGCGGTGCTCCGGCGTCGTCTTTGATAGCAAAGCTATCCCAGGTGCGCTCGAACAGCTCGACCACATCTTGTCCGACGACCACGATCGCCTGTTCATCGTCGATCCACGCGTAGCCCCCACCGTCCACTGGAGTGCCCGAGGCGAGCGTGATGCGAACTTTCGCCCGGTCCATTTCGAACGTGACCTCGCCCTTGGGGGAGTCCGCGCCGAATTGCCGGAGGTCTTCCTCGCTCGGAGCTTCCAAAGTCCGAACGGGGACGGCGAACTCCCAGTTTCGGATGTAGTCCTCGATCTGTTCCGGGTCCGCAGGACCTTGCTGGGGTTCCTCGACGGTCCAGGTCTCGTCGAATCCCTCGCCCTCACGTCGAAGCACCGCGCGAGAATCGCCCGAAGCGATGCGAATGCGCGTGATGCGGTCGCGGATCAGACCCTCGACGAGGAGGCCCGAGCGTGACTCGACCTCGGTTCGGCTCGGCCTTCCACGTTCGAACGCGAGGATGTAGCCGAGCAGCATCGCGGCCACGACGAACAAGATGATCGGTGCCCGTGCGCTCATGATCGCCTCGACCACCAGACGCCGAACCCGGCGATGAACGCGGCGAGCGGAAGCAAGAGTACGACCCGGAACAGAAGGTTCTGCAGGTCGGCATCGCTCATGATGACCGCCTGCGCCTTGGTCTTCCGAGGGGCGATGTTGATGAGTGCCTCGCGCTGAGTCAGCCAGCCCGCCGTGGAGGAGAGGAGATCGATGTTGGAGAGTTGCGGGTTCTCCAGCAACTCGGAGCTCATCCAATCGCTGTCCCCGACGACGAGGAGGCGCCCTGGCTCTGGCCCTTCACTCTCGACGGGCTTCAGGTCTTCGCCGAGCGGCGGCACGTACTCCCAGACCGCCGCCAGCGGAACTGCGCCTCGAGGCGTGGGCTCGCCCTTCTTCTCGGGGTTCATCGCGCGCTCGAGGTCCGACTCGGCCACCGCTTGCGCACTGGTGCGGAACACCACTTCTGTGTCGCTGCCATCCGCGACGTCGACCGAGCGGGCCACGGCGATCAGAAAACCACCTCCGCGCTTCGCGATGCCCTCGACCAGGCGGTGCGTACCGAGGTTCGTCGCCAGAAAGAGGTCGCCTGGATTGCCGGGAAGCTGTTGCGCTGTGTCGTTCTCGATGACGAGGTCCTGCCCAAGGACAATGCCGCGGGCCTCGAGGGAGGTCTCGAAGCCCGTCGGGGCCAGCGCCTCGTTCTTGAGCACCGGGTCGAAGGCGAGCAGCACGTTGCCACCCGAGCTGAGGTATCGATCGACGATCGCCACCTCGTCCTCGGAAAACAGGCGCTGCGGGCTCACCACGAATAATGCGTCGCATGATTCGGGAACGTCGTCTTTGCGGAGCTCGAAGCTGGCGACCTCGATTTTCTCCCATTCGAACTCGCGAGCAACAGCGTCGAAGCTCCGGTCGCCATAAGCGCCCGTCTCCCATTCACCGTGGCCCGACGCGAGGCAGACCTTCGTCGGTGTGCCCGTCGTGACTTCGAGGATTGCGCCGGTGAGTGCGCGCTCGGATTGCAGATCCAACTTGTGTCCATCGGCATCTTCGAAACTGTCGAAGTCCTCCACGATGAGTTGATGCCGTTCGACCTTCCACTTCCGGTCGCCGCTCGTCACCACGACCGGAACCTGCGAGAGGGTCACGTCGCCGGCGAGCCAGCTGTCGATGCCGAACTTGTCCGCAAGCGCCTGATATCGCGTCCGGTCACGGTCCGGGTCGACCCACTCGACCGTGATCCGATCCGTCACCGCGACGTACTCTTCTAGCAAGGTCTCGACGTCGGCAAAGTCTTGTTCGTCTCGCCCTAAGAAGACATAGACCTGGACGTCGGCGTCGAGCTCGCGGATCACTTGTTGGCTCCGGTCCGACAGCGTGAACAGGCCTGCGCTCGTCAAGTCCCAACGCTTGTAGTGTCGCGACGACAGGTAGTTGACGAGGACCACGACCACGAGCCCGAGTACGGCGGTCAGTGCGAGGTTCAGCCGGGTGCGAGACTGCGCGCTCACAGATGCCTCCTCGACTGGAGCACCGCGATGCTCAGTCCCACGGCCAGCGCCGTCACAGAAAGGTCGAACACCAGATGCCGGGTGTCGACGACCCCTTTGGCGAAGCTCTGCATATGGCCCCACATGCTCACGTACGAGCAGACCTCACGGACGGCGCCGTCAAACACGAACTCGCCGATGCCGACGGTGAAGAGGACGCCGAGCGCGACGAAGGCGAGCACTGCTGCGATGATTTGATTCGGGGCGACGGTGCTCATCAGGAGCCCCACCGCCATGAAGTAGGCCCCGAGCATCAGGATGCCGAAGTAGCTCGAGCGCACTGCACCCCAGTCGACACTTCCATGCTGACTCATGATGTACGCGTAGATCACGGTCGGGAGCCAAAGCGCGCTCCACATCACCAGGGCTGCGCAGTACTTGCCGACGATGATTGCGGCCTCGGAAACCGGTGCGGTCATCAGCGGCTCGATGGTGCCTGCCTGCTTTTCCCCTGCGACGAGCCGCATCGTCAGAATCGGCACGAACACGAGAATCGGAATGAAGAAAAGCGAGCTCCCGCCAAAGAACGCGGACAGCGGGCTTGCGGCCCCCGATGCGACGGCGTTCCGGGCGTAGAACTCGGTGAGTACCCAAAACACCACTCCATTCCATACGAGCCACGCGGTGAGCACGACATAGGCCAGTGGCGACACGAAGAAGGAGCCGAGCTCCCGTCGGAAGATGACCCAGGCGCTTTTCACGAGACGACCTCCGTCGACTCAGCTGCGGTCAGCTCGGCGAACACGTCCTCGAGGCTGGTCTCGGAATCGGCGGGGACGAGGTCCGCCACCTTCTTGCCTTCCCGAATGATGATCACGCGATCGCACACCGCCTCGACTTCGGAGAGGATGTGCGTCGAAAGGAGCACGGTCTTTTGGCCGGCGAAGTTCCGGATCAAGTCGCGGAAGTGTCGGACCTGGTTCGGGTCGAGGCCCGACGTGGGCTCGTCGAGTATCAAGATGGGCGGATCGGCGAGCAAGGCTTCCGCGAGTCCCACCCTTTGTCGATAGCCCTTCGAGAGTTGAGCGATGATCCGCCGCTTCGCGTCGGCGACCCCAGCGAGATCGAGGGCGCGGTCGACGGCCTCGGACACATCCGTGACGTTCTTCAGCGCTCCACGATGGCGGAGGTACTCGACGACTCGCATCTCTTTGTAGAGGGGAACGCCCTCCGGCATGTAGCCGAGCCGGTCACGCGCCTGCATCGAGTTCGTCAGCGCATCGATCCCGTCGATACGAATCTCGCCCGAGGTGGGTGCGAGGTAGCCCGTCACCATGCGAAGCGTCGTCGTCTTCCCGGCGCCATTCGGACCGAGGAATCCGACGATTTGTCCCGGTTCCACGCGGAACGAAACGTCGTCGACCGCCAGACGGCTCCCGTACCGCCGACTCAACCCCTGAACTTCAATCACGCTTCGCCCATTTGGCCGACGGGCGTACCCGATGCGATCGCCCGTTGCAACTGGAGACCTGTGCAGGTGCTGCGGGTTTCTCGCCTTGGCGGCGTCCGCTTCCCTACGATCCTCCCTGTCATGCCGTGGATCTCATGGAAGCTTCGGCTCGTTTGCTGCACCTTGGCGATCGTCGGAGGCGGCTCGTTCGTTCGCGCGTCGGAGATCAGCACAGGCGCTCCCGCGGACGCCCTCGTCGCCCTGCGGTCCGAACCCGCGCCGATCCGCGAACCGGTTCATGGGGAGCCCGGGCCCGAGCTGATGCGGCAGGTGGGGATGGTTAGTCAGCGAGACGCGACCGGGTACCGCTTCCCTAGTGGATTGACGCTGCAAGGCGGCAGCAAGCACCGGATGCTCCTCTTCACGTTCGACGACGGTCCGTCGAAGCGGACCACACCGCGGCTTCTCGACCTCCTCGACGAGCTCGGAATCAAGGCTGTGTTCTTCGTCACGAGCGAGAGCTTTGGCAATGGCAATCCGTGGGAACGCGAGCATGCCGAGATCGTGCGAGAAATGGTGCGCCGCGGTCACATGGTCGGAAACCACACCGAGACCCATCGGCAGCTTCCGCTGCTCCGCAACGAGGAGATCGATGCGGAGCTCAGCCGTAGTGCACGGAAGATCGCCTGGACCATCGGCAGCTACCCGCGCCTGATTCGGCCGCCAGGCGGTGCGCTCTCGAAACGGGTTGAGCAAATCCTCGGGGAGCATGGATATACCAGTGTGATGTGGGGCATTTACCCAGCAGACCTCGAAGCACGCACGCCGGATGAAGTCGTCCAGATGTTCTTCCACGTGCTCGATCGCCGCGAGCGCGACACCGGCGACCGGGGCGGTATCGTGCTGATGCACGACACCAAGCCTCACACGGTCGCGGCGCTCCCGCGCCTGGTCGACGCCCTACAACGCCGCAATTGCAGGCTGCTCGAGCGCGGCGAAGAACTCTACGACATCGTCGACGACCTCGGCTACTTCATCCCGGGCTACGCGCCGGACCAGTCCCTCGACGAGCGCCAGGCTGCCCTGCTCGAGCGTACCGAGCGTGCCTGCGCCGCCCTTGCCCTCGTCGACTAGCTTCGGACCGCCACGATTCGCCACACCGGGAGGCCGTCCGCGATGGCGCGCCTCTCCCGGTTCGAGCGCGCGTCGAACGGATTCTCGTCGACATATCCCGTCTCGGAGATGAGCTTGAACGCAGGCCGCTCGCGGATCTGGGCCAGGTACTGCTCGGCGCGGTGCTCCACGTCCGTTTGGATGAACAATTCGCCGCCGGGCTCCATGAGCCGCTGGAGCTCGGTCAGAAGCGCCTCGCCGATGACTCGGCGCTTGTCGTGGCGCTTCTTCCACCAGGGGTCGGGGAAGTGGAGCGAAACCCGCCGAACCGATCTGCTTGCTTGCGCTCGTTTCAAGATTTCTCGCGCATCTCCGCACAAGACCGACACATTCTGGACCTGTCGCTTCCGGAGCCGCTCATCGACCTGGTAGGCGAGCTTGGTCTTCACCTCGATGCCGATGATTCGGCTTCCCGGGGCCGCCTCAGCCCGCTCAAAAAGCGACAAACCCCTTCCAAAACCGATGTCTAGCTCGATCGGGCCGGTGCCCTTGACGAGTGAGCCGAGGGAGAACTCCCCCTCGGGCGCCCTCGGCGCCTCCTCACGATAGAGCCTCCTCCGGTCGGAATCCGGCATCGGCGTTCCCTACTTTTGCTCCTGGAACACGTCAAACCGGCCCGGCTGCTTCTTGACCGGCTAGCCCTCGATCGCGTATGTCAGCGAGCGTACATCTAGGTGAACGGGGCTTGATGTCGATGAGGATTCTAATCGTCGAAGACAGCGTGACCATGCGCAGGGTCATGCAGATGACATTTGCGGGGGAAGATGCTGAGCTGCTGGCCGTCGAGAGCGGCGAGCTTGCGCTTCAGCAGGGTCGAGACTTCGGTCCCGACGTCGCGTTTATCGACGCGTCTCTGCCCGGACTCGACGGCTACGAGGTGACTCGCCGCATCAAGGGCGACCCTCAGCTCGCCGGCACGGCTGTCGTGCTGATGGCCAGTCAACATCGCCCGCTCGACGAGGCGCGAGCGGCCGAAGTCGGCGCCGACGATCACATCTTGAAGCCGTTCGACACGCAAGCCGCGATCGACAAGGCGACCAACCTCGCCGGTCAGGCGGAGGCGCTCTACGACGCCCCCTCGATCCCGGTGGCGCGCCCCGCGACAACCCCGCCGAGGCCGATTTCCCAGCCGTCCTATCGGCCAACGCCGCCGCCGCTCCCGGTGGGAGGAGCCTCGTCTCGTCCCATGTCGCCGGCGCCGGTTCGCCGCACGCCTCTCACGGGCGCTCCGGTCGCTGCGACCGGCTCCGCTGCGGTCTCCTCGATTCCGCCGGCATCCGCGCCCGATCGGCGTCCGATGTCCTCAGCTCCAGTTCCGTCCCAAACCTCCGCGGCCGTCGGCAAGGCGCTTTCCGCGTCTGTCGTCGAGCGGCTCGAGACCTTGGGCCTCACACCCGCACAGGTGGAGGGCGTGCTCACGCTCTCCGCGGAGGTCGTCGAGCGTGTGGTCTGGGAGGTCGTGCCCGAGCTCGCAGAGGCAATGATCCGTGAGGAATTGCACCGTCTCGTCGGTGACTGAGGCTTGACTGCCTCGCCATTTCACCGCACACGGTCGGTCGGATGAGCGGACATTCCGACGAGATGCCCAAGCAGTACTCGCCGAGTGAAGCGGAGTCGCGCTGGTACGACTTCTGGGAGACCTCCGGCCTGTTTTCGGCCTCCGAGGACCCGGACGACCATCGACCCACGTACACGCTGGCGATTCCTCCTCCCAACGTCACCGGCTCGCTGCACATGGGGCATGCTTGCCGGACGACCTTCGAGGACGTCCTCTGCCGCTACAAGCGAATGCAGGGCTTCAACACCCTCTGGGTTCCAGGCATCGACCACGCCGGCATCGCAACGCAGGTGGTGGTGGAGCGCCAGCTCAAGAAAGAGGGGCTGACCCGCCAGGACCTCGGCCGCGAGAAGTTCATCGAGCGGGTCTGGGAGTGGAAAGAGGAGTCGGGCGGCCGGATTCTTCAGCAGCTTCGCAAAATGGGCGCTTCGTGCGACTGGCCGCGCACCAAGTTCACTATGGATCCCGACATGGTGCGCGCCGTTCGGGAGGCCTTCGTGCGACTCTACGAAGAGGGGCTCGTCTACCGAGACACCCGCCTGGTGAACTGGGACGTCGAGTCGCAGACCGTCCTGTCCGACCTCGAGGTCGAGCAAGAGGAAAACGTCGAAGGCGCTATGTTCGATTTCGCATACCCGCTGGCGGACGGAGATGGCGAGGTCGTCGTCTCGACCACGCGTCCCGAGACGATGCTCGGCGATACGGCAGTCGCCATTCATCCGAACGACGAGCGTTACCGGCACCTTCACGGCAAGTTCGTTCGCCATCCATTCGTCGACCGTTTGATTCCGGTGATCCTGGATCCGGAGCTGGTCGATCCGGAGTTCGGGACCGGCGTCGTGAAAGTCACGCCCGCGCACGACCCAAACGACTTCGCGACCGGGAAACGGCACGGACTCGAAGAGATCAACATCCTCAACTTCGACGGCACGCTCAACGAAAACGCCGGCCCGTTCCAAGGGCTCGAGCGGTTCGAGGCGCGGCAGGCCGTGGAGATCGAGCTTGGAAACCGCGGCCTCGCCCGCGGCAAGAAGAAGCACATCATGACGCTGCCGCGTTCCCAGCGCTCCGGGACCGTAGTCGAGCCCATGATCTCGACGCAGTGGTTCGTGAAGATGGAGCCACTCGCCGCGCCTGCGATCAAGGCGGTCGAAGACGGCACGATTCAGATTCTACCCGTCGAGTGGACCAAGACCTACTTCCACTGGCTGCGCAACATCCAGGACTGGTGCATTTCGCGTCAGCTTTGGTGGGGCCACCCGATCCCTGCCTGGTACTGCGATGATTGCGAGCACGTCACGGTGTCACGGGAGGACGCGAGCACATGTAGTGGCTGCGGTGGCGCGAACATCCGGCAGGACGACGACGTGCTCGACACTTGGTTCAGCTCCGGGCTGTGGCCGTTCTCGACGCTTGGTTGGCCCGACAAGACCTTGGCCCTCGAGCGTTTCTACCCGACACAGGACATGGAAACGGGCTACGACATCCTGTTCTTCTGGGTGGCCCGCATGATCATGATGGGTCTGCACTTCATGGGGGAGGTTCCCTTCACGCGCGTACTCCTCGCTGGGCTCGTCACGGACGAGCGTGGCGAGAAGATGAGCAAGGTGAAGGGCAACGTCGTCGACCCGCTCGATGTCATCTACGGGGCGACGGGCGAGGAGCTCCTTGCCAAGGCCGAGAAGGCGGGCGCGAAGAAGAGCGGCCTGAAGTACTTGAAGGCGACCTACCCGGACGGCTTCGCCGCCTACGGGGCCGACGCGTTGAGGATGACCCTGCTGAGCTATTCGCCGCAGTCGCGCCGCATCGCGCTTTCGATGAAGCGTATCGAGGGCTATCGAAACTTCGCCAACAAGCTTTGGAACGCTTCACGCTATGCGTTCATGCGGCTCGACCAGTCGCCAGCACGCGCATCGCAGGAGTGTCCGCGTCCCGAAGCGCTTGCGAACCGCTGGGTGCTCTCGCGTCTCTATCAAGCGCTCGACGTCGCCTCGACGGGCCTCGACGCGTACCGTCTCGATGAAGCCTCTGGCGCGCTTTATCACTTCCTGTGGGGCGAGTTCTGCGATTGGTATCTCGAGGTGAGCAAGCCGGCTCTCGACAGCGGCGATGAGGCGCTGGTCGCCGAGACGGAGGCCACGTTGGTCCACGTCCTCGAGACGGTCCTTCGTGCGCTCCACCCGATGATGCCCCACATCACGGAAGAGATTTGGCAGCGAGTACCCAAGTGGGAGGGGGCGCCGCCGAGCATCATGATTAGCCGCTTCCCCTCGGCGCTGGTCGACGCAAAGCTCGATCGCGACGCCGAGCGGGATTTCGAAATCATGCAAGCCTTTGTCGGAAGCGCCCGGACCATTCGGGCAGAGCACGACGTCCCGAAGAGCCACCCGATGTCAGTGCACTGGCACACCTCCGACCCTGCGATCCGCGCGGTGCTCGATGCGGAACGCTCGACCATCGAGAGCCTCGCGCGTTGCGAGCTTCGATTCGAGGCGGACGCGGCCAAGCTCGACGAGCCCGCCAAGCACTTCAAGAACGCGGCCGTCTTCGTGACCCCGGGGGTTCGCGCCGCAGTGCCGGACGTCATCGACACCGAAAAAGAGCGCGATCGCTTGCAGCGGGACCTGAAGAAGCTCGACAAAGAGCTCGTGGCGGTGGAGAAGAAGCTAGCGAACCCGAGCTTCCTCGAGCGAGCGCCGGATGCCGTCGTCGAGAAATCCAAGACCGATGCTGGACTGCTAAGAGAGAGACGCGAGCGTCTGGAGGCGGCGCTCCGTAGTCTTTGAGGAGGCAACCATTGAGCACCACGCCCATGCAAGCAAGCTCTACCGCGACGAAGCCGCTTTGCGTCGACCTCGATGGCACGCTGGTCGCGACCGACACGACGCTCGAGGGGCTGCTCGAGGTGCTGAAGGCGGCGCCATGGCGGATCTTCTCCGTGTTCGCCGCCCTTTTCGGCGGCCGCCCTGCTCTCAAGCGCTACATCGCCAAGAACACCCGTGTCGACGCGCGGACCCTCCCGTACCGCGAGGAAGTGCTGAGCGAAATGCGTCGGGCGCGCGCGGCGGGTCGTCCCATCGTTTTGATCACCGCGTCCGACCAGAGCACGGCGGATGCAGTCGGCGCCCATGTCGACCTCATCGACGAAGCCATTGGCACCACGAGCGATGTGAACCTCAAGGCTCAGCGGAAGGCCGACTTCCTCGTGGAGAGATACGGCGTCGGCGGCTTCGAGTACGTGGGTGACTCGTCGGCGGACCTGCCGGTATGGCGTGCGGCAGGACAAGCGCTGATGGTCGCGCCGAGCAGGGGGACCCAGCGGCGAGCCGAGGGGGCTGTCCCCGAGTCGCGGCTTCTCGTGACGCGCCCGAACAAGCTGCGCGCCGCGATCAAGGAGCTCCGCCCGCACCAATGGGCCAAGAACGTTTTGCTGTTTGTGCCGCTCTACTTTGCCCATCAGTACGGCGACCTGCAGCTCGTGCTGACCGTGCTCATGGCGTTCTTTTCGTTCAGCTTCGCGGCATCTTCCATCTACGTTCTGAACGACCTGGTTGATCTGCCGTCCGATCGGCAGCATCGAAGCAAGCGCGACCGTCCGCTAGCGGCTGGCACGCTGTCGATCCCCGAGGGGATCGCGCTGTCGGCGTCCTCGTTCGCCGTGTCGATGGTGCTCGCGGTGGCGTTCGTGAATCCCAAGTTCGTGTTCGTCGTGCTCGGCTACGTGGCGCTCACGACCGCGTACACGTTCGGGCTCAAGCAGAAGATGATCATCGACGTGCTCACCCTGGCCTCGCTGTTCACGTACCGCGTGATGGCAGGAGGCGTTGCGGCGGCTATTCCCCTGTCGGAATGGCTATTGGCGTTCTCGATCTTCTTCTTCACGAGCCTCGCATTCGTGAAGCGCTACTCGGAACTGATTCAGATCAAGGCCGACGGGCAGCTCGGCATCAAGGGCCGCAACTATGTCCCGGCGGACATCCCGATCATCGTTGCGGCAGGGCTCTCATCTGGCTTTCTCGCGGTCCTTGTCTTTGCCCTATACATCAATACGCCGGCGATCATCGACTACTACCCGCGCTACCAGGTCCTCTGGGGAATCTGCCTCGTGCTGGTGTACTGGGTGATGCGAATCTGGTTTTTGGCGGCTCGCGGTCAGATGAACGACGACCCAGTGCTCTTCGCAGTCAAGGACCGTACGAGCCTCGTTGCCGGGATGGTCGTCGTGGTCTGCCTGATGGCGGCCCGCTACCTGGGATAGTCTAGAACAGCTCCATCTGCCCTGGTTGAACCACGCCTTCGTGCAAGAGCACGCCTTCGAGCTCCAGGAGGAGTCGCTTGCGTTCCACGCCGCCGCCGTACCCACCCAGGTGATGGCCGGCCTCGACGACCCGGTGGCATGGAACGATGATCGGAACGGGGTTCACGTGGTTGGCTTGGCCGACCGCGCGCATCGCTCGGGGGGAGTGGATCTCTTGTGCGATGCCGCCATACGTGCGGACTTGTCCCCAGGGAATGCGCCGCAGTGCCGCCCACACCCGAGCTTGGAACTCGGTGCCAAGAAGGTCGAGCGGCACGGCCTCGAAGTCTTCGGGTGCGCCCCCAAAATAGCGGGCGAGTGGCTCCGAGTAGACGCTCGGAACCGGCGCCGGGTCGGCCACGATGTCGTCGAACCTTTCGAAGGACAGACGTCGCAGCCCTTGGTCGCTCCAAGCGAGCCAGAGGGTCCCGAGGCCTTCCGCCTCAAACGTTCCCCAGCCAGCTGGCTGCCCTTGGTGGCTCGCGTCGCCGGTGTTACCTTGCGCATTCATGTTCCGCTCGGTCCTCGTATCGTGCCTGTTCGTTTCAATTGCATGCGGACCGAGCCTTAAACAAGCCCAAAGAAGCACGGAGCGCTACGAGCAGTGTTACGGAGCCGACTACGATCCCGCCGTCAGCATCGAACAGCGACGGCAATGCTGGAGCTCCTGGCTCGACGAGCGGGTTGAAGACTATCCGCCGGAGCGTGTCCGCTATGCGCAGATGCGGCTCGACCAGCTCTCGATCGATGGCGCGACGAGACCGCTTCCGGACCCGAAATTGACTCCGCCGGCCACCTTCGAGCACCAGTATCCGCGTTCGCCGCCCGCCGAGTACCCGACCTCGGCCTGCACGCCCCTCTGCAACGAGCATTGGGCCGAGTGCAACAGCCATTGCGTGATGAAGGACAAGGACTGCGTGATGGCCTGTGAGGCGGCGTTTCGGATCTGCATCGGTGGATGCCCGTGACACCGCAGGCCCCTGGCCTTCTCGCGGACGGCATTGCGCGGTTCACTCCTGCGGAGATCGACCCAGCCGCCCTTCCTCGCTCGTTCGCCCTCGACAGACCCTGGTTGCCGCTCGGGCCGGTTCCGCCGGCTTGGACATCTGCACCGCAGTTTCGCCACCTTGATGGGCGCTGGGTGGCGTCCTGGCGCATTGGCCCGGGAACGAGCCTCTACGGCACCGGCGAGGTAGCGGGTCCTTTGCTCCGCAATGGTTTCGTGACCGAAGCCTGGGCCAAGCAGCCGTTTCGAATCGAGGAGGACGGCACCCCGGTTCCGAACTACGACGAGCGCTCGAAGGGCTTGTATCAGGCACATCCATGGGTGCTTGCGCTGCGCGCCGATGGAACGGCCTTCGGCATTCTCGCAGACACGACCTATCGACTCGAAATCGACCTCCGCCAAGGCATTCGTCTCAGCAGCGAGGCGCCCTTCCCCGTGATCGTCATCGAGGGCGAGGGCCCACAGACGGTTCTTCGGCGCTTGGCGGAGCTCACCGGGAGGATAGAGCTTCCTCCACGCTGGACGCTCGGCTATCACCAGTGCCGTTTCTCCTACTATCCCGATGCGCGCGTCCGTGAGATCGCCGACGAGTTTCGCTCACGGAAGATCCCATGCGACGTCATCTGGGTCGATATCCACTACATGGATGCGTACAAGGTGTTCACGTTCGACCCGGAGGGCTTTCCCGATCCCTCAGCGACCAACGCCTACCTTCATGGGCGCGGATTTCGCTCGGTTTGGATCCTCGATCCGGCCGTCAAGACGGAACCCGGGTACTCGGTCTATGAGCAAGGCGTGGCGGGCGGGCACTTCGTCACGGATGCGAACGGTCGCGAGCATCGCGAGTGGACGTGGCCCGGCGATGCGGCCTTCCCGGACTTCACCCGGCCCGAAACGCGCCGCTGGTGGAAGGACCTCAGTGTCGAGTTTCTTGGCCACGGGATGGACGGCATCTGGGTGGACCTCAACGAGCCATCGCCGATCCTGCCGCACGGTGCCGAGCTTCCGGACTCCCTCGAGCACCGGGGAGGAGGCGACATCGCGCCGGGAAGCCATGCCCAATACCACAATGTTTACGGCATGTTGATGTCCGAAGCCACACGGAACGCGATGCTTGAAGCTCGCCCCGAGCGACGTCCGTTCGTGCTGACGCGCTCGACTTATCTCGGTGGGCAACGCTACGCGGCGACCTGGACCGGGGACAATGTGGCGGACTGGGCGCACCTCCAATGGTCGGTCCCCATGGTGCTGAACCTGGGCCTCTCGGGGCAGCCCAACAGCGGGCCGGACATCGGGGGCTTCGCGGGGACTCCGACGCCGGAGCTCTTCGCGCGCTGGATCGCGATGGGAGCGTTCCTTCCGTTCTGCCGAACCCACAACTCGCTCCACGGGGATCAGGAGCCCTGGTCGTTCGGTCCGGAGGTCGAAGCGATTGCTCGGACTGCCCTGCTCCGGCGCTACCGGCTCCTTCCGTATCTCTACACCCTCTTCTACGAGGCGGCGACGACGGGCCTGCCCGTGGTCCGACCGATGTTCTTCGCCGACCCGAGCGACCCGCGATTGCGCGAGGAGGACCATTCATTTCTGCTTGGAGCCGACGTGCTGGTCGAGCCCTTGCTCGAACGGAGCGGGGGGCACGAGTTCGCCATGCCGCTCGGCACCTGGCCGAGTTTCTCGCTTGTCGGCGAAGACCCCTTCGAGACGCCCGCGCACCCCGTCCTGCGGCTTCGCCCCGGGGCCATCGTGCCCCTTGGACCGGGTGGTGAGACCGTCGAGGAGGCGTTTCAAGAGCCGCTGACCCTGCTCGTTGCGCTCGACGACACGGGACGGGCGATGGGTCGAGTGTACGACGACGCGGGTGAAGGGTTCGGCTACCGCAACGGCGAGTATCGCCTCAGCACATACGAGGCGGTGACGTGCGACGGCGAGGTGGAGGTTCGGCTGGCGGCGGAGGAGGGAACCTTGTCCCCTCGCTCCAAGCCGCCTGTGGTAGTCGTGCTTTGAGGTCTAGTGGTCGTGCGCGTCGAGGACCTTCTTCGAAAGCGGACGCAGCAACAAGCCATAGAACATCTCTAGGTATCTCCGCGTCTCGTCTCGCTCGAGCGACGAGATGTAACGCCAGAAGCCGTAGATCCGTGAGAGCTTGAGGAGCGTCGACGCGTAGAGCGGCCAGTTGTAGCGCTCCTCCACGCGTGTGATCCCGCCCTGCGAGACTGCGTTCCAGACCTCGGGGTCCGCCTGACTGGCGCGGAAAAACTCCAGCATCTTTCGCGTCGTATCGGCCCCTTGCGTCGGATCGATGTGGAAACCGGACTTGCCATCCTCGATGATTTCGAGCGGGCCACCGTAGCGAGTCGCGAACGTCGGAAGGCCGCTGCTCATCGACTCGACGACCGTCAGGCCGAACGCCTCGAAAAGCGCAGGCTGCACGAACGCCCCTCGATGGTCCGCGACGAAACGGTAGAACTCGCCGACCTTCGTTTTGTCGGTTTGCATCTCGATCCAGCGGACATCCCCCTCGAGATTGTAGCGGTCGAAGAGCTCATGGGTGCGCTCGATTTGTTCGCGCTCGTCCCGGTCGTTCGACTCCTCGACGCGAAGCCTTCCGCCCACGATGACCAGATTCGCGACCTCTCGCAGTTCTTCGTTCTGCCCGTACCATTCGACCAGACCGGCCATGTTCTTGATGCGGTCGAGACGCGACATCGAAAAGAGCATCGGTTTGTCGGGGTTGTTCAGAAGCCCGCGATAGGCGCAGCTAGGCGAGCCATAGACCATTTCCCGAATCTCGCTCCGGATTTCCTCCGGCCGGTGAGACTCCTGCGAGTAGGGGAAGAAGACTCTCGGGTCCGCGCCGGGCGAGACGATGTTGAACTTTGGATCAAAGCAATTGATGCCGGAGACCACTCGGTAAAGCTTTGGAAGCGTGAATGAGCTGTAGCTCTCGTACTGGCCAATGCTCTCGGCAGTGCCGGCGATCTCCTGATAGGTGCTGGTGATGATGAAGTCGGCGGTGTTCATAGACATCAGGTCGGCAGTGAACTGAGCGGCGAAGTGCTGCTCGGCCTCGTGATCCTGCCAGTGAAGATCGGACAGGAGGTACTTCGTCTTTTCGAGCGCATGAGCGATGTTGCACTGCGTGACGCCGAGTCGGTGTGCGAGCACGCTCGCCACCAGGTTGCCGTCCGAGTAGTTGCCAATGACGATGTCGGGGCGAACGCCTCCGAGCTCTGCAAGAAGCTCGTGCTCCGCGTCGATCGCGTAACGCTCGAGATAAGGCCAGACCTCGAATCGGGAGATCCACTGGGGGATCACCTCGCCGGTGTCGTAGGTACGAAAAGGCACTCGCAGGATCCGCGCGTTCTCGGTGCCGAGGATTGGTTCGAGCCGTTGGTCGCAGGTCGTTCCGTCCGCCTCTGGAATCAGGCGCGTGAGGACGACGATCTGTGGCTCGATGTCGAGGCCTTGATCGCGAATCGACTCACGCATCTCTCGCTCGAGAGCGCGCACCTGGTCGAGGATATAGACGATCTGCCCTCCGGTATCCGGTTTCCCGAGGACGTTGGACTGTCCGAAGTACCCGTGCGGCGACAGGATCGCGATCGAGAAGATCATCGGCATGCGGGCGAGGAACGCCTCTAGATTCCTAGGGGATGGAGCCTCGAGGATGTCCAGCAGCAGCTCCATCGTCTCGCGAATCTGCGCCGGAGTGCGGCCCCACCCCGGTTCGAACCCGAGCCGTCGAAGCTCGCGTTGAATGTCGTCGCTTTCTTCCTCGTGCCCTTCGAGCACATCCATCGCCTTCTCGAGCGCATCCCTCAGCTCACTGACGTCCTTGAGCGTTCCGTTCAGCATGAGCTGTTGGCCGCGCACCTGATGAACCTGCAGGAAGTCGAAGAGTAACTTCTCGCCGCGGTCGCCATCGACGAACAGGCGACCCGACAAATGGCGGTTCAGGAACTCGACGCCGCGACCGATGCTCCGAGCGTCCTTCAGCTTCGGGAATCGGCGCTCGAATGGCGACAGGTCGATCTCGAGCACGTAGCGCTCGCCTTGGGGGATGTCCGCAGCCAATCGCTCTTTCAGCTCGAGGAACTCCGTGGCGCTGAGTTCCCTGCACTGCATCTCTTCGGTGTGGATCTGAATGTAGTGCCAGCGTCCTACGCGTTCCCGAACGGCAATGCAGATGAAGGGGTCGTCGACGACGGCTTCCTGGGTGTGCCGCATGATCCACTCGAGCTTTGTGTCGTGGAGCGGAGCCGCGACCTCGGTATCGGCGAATGCTTCGTACTCGTGCACGACGTCGGACCAGAGCAGGAAGCGACGGTCCATGGCTTTCAGGCGCCGAAAGAGAAGGTATGTCGGCTCGCGGTAATCGTTTAGGAGCGCGTCGAAAGTCTCAATCATTCTTGTTCCTCGCTGGGGACTCGGATGTCGCCGAGGAAATCATAACAATCGATCCCCTCGATGATCCCGCGTGCGTGTGCGCTTTTTGCAAAATGGACTCGGGCGCGACCCCGGAGCCGTTCGAGCTCAGGTGTGTGGTTGCTTACGACTACGCCAAGTGTGTCGCCGGAAAGCATGTCCCAGTCGTTCCCGGAATCGCCGGCGACCAGGAGACGCTGTGGTTCGAGGTTCCACTTGAAGCAGAAGAACCGAATCGCAAGTCCGGGGGAGGCGCGAACTGGAATCACGTCGAGAAACACGGCGTGGTCGAGGATCGTGGTCACGCGCAGGCCCTCCTGTCGGGCCCGGCGACGGATCTCGCGGAGCGACGGCGCATGGTTCGGATCCAAGCGATACCGCAAGCGGTACTTCGTGCCTGCGCTCTCGACCGGGTGCAGGCCCGGTATCGCGCCCACGACCCTTGCCACCTCCTCTCGGTCCCAGCGGTAGCGAATCTGCCGCTCCCAGGAGCGGTCGGGAAGGAGATGTGTGCCGTAGTGCAGCTCGGTGCCGGCGGCCGTGATGAGGACATCGGGGACCGGGACGTCGAGCTCGTTCATCAGGGCCAGCGCTTCGTCGAGCGTGCGGCCGGTGGCGATGCCAAAACCGACGTTGGCTGGGCTGGTCTCCAGGCGAACGATCAACTCCTCGAGCGCGACGTCGTCGCCGGTCAAGGTGTCGTCCACGTCCGTGACGAGCATTCGGTCCATCCCGGCAAGACGCGTCTGTGCGCGATGGACGGAAACCGATGGGGCACCCTTGATGAGCTTCTTGGCCTCTTGGACGTACCGGAATGCGTGGCTCTCCCAAGTGTAGTTGGCGTGGGCGGCTTCGAGCCCATCGCGGGACCAATCGTCCCAGCGCTTCGAATCGCTCAAGGCGTCCGCGATCGCGAGGCCGATAGCCCGGTGGTCGAGCGCGTCGACGAGCAGTCCGTTATGACAGGTTCCGATGATGTCCTGCGGTCCGCCGTCGTCGGTCGCGACCACCGGAAGACCCGTGGCCGCCGCCTCCAGAAGCGTGAGCCCGAAGGGTTCCGTCAGGGCGGGGTTTACGAATACGCCCTTCGTCCCCGCGGCGATTCGATAGAGCTCCGGAACGTCGGCCCAGTCGTGGTGCTTGGGGTACGCGACCGAGCCATAGAGGTCGTAGCGATCGATGAGCGTTAGGATTTGGGTGAGAATCCGCCGCGGCATCGGGCCCATCTCGCCGATGTCATCTCGGTTCCCGGCCACGATGACGAGGTTGGCGACTTCGCGAAGTCCTTCTGTCTCCCCAAACGCGCGCAGTAAGCCTTCGAAGTTCTTTCGTTCGTCGGCGCGTGCAAGCGCGAGCACCATGGGCTTGTCGGGGTCGTTCAGAAATCGGGCGAGCTCCTCGGTGATGGCGGGCGGAGCCCAGTCGGGACCCGGTGGGGAGAAGCGCGAGAGGTCCACCCCCGGTGGGATGACCTGCATCCGGTCCGGCTGGTAGTGGTCGTAGATCTCGTATTGCTCGTGAACCTCTTGGCGCGTGCTCGCGATGACGAGGGCCGCAGTCTCTAGCGCTCGCTCCTCGGCCTCGATTCTCGAGGTGAACTGGTAGGTTTGCTCGCTCACCTCCCCCTTGGATTCGAGTCGCATCCTCTTGACCCGTCCGAGCGAGTGGCCGGTGAAGACGAAGGGAACCCCCAGCAGCTTCGCTAGACGCGCCCCGACGTACCCAGCGTCGGCGTAGTGCCCGTGGATGACATCGGGTGTTCGTTCTTGCATGCGAACGTAGCGCATGAGCTGATCAAGCAGGCTGTCGAGGTGGGGCCAGAGCGTCTCTTTGCGCAGGTAGCGTCGTGGACCGAACGGGATTCGGACGATCCGCGCTCCGGGGCAAATCGCCTCGAATGGTTCTGAGTAGATCTGGTCGATACGCTTGTCGGTGATGGCGCGCGTGACGACGTCGACGCGCTCGACTTCGGGGTGAATGGCGAGCGCCCTCGCCTGGTCGACCACGTAGCTCACCTGCCCTCCGGTGTCTGCGTCCCGCCCTAGCTCGATGTTGTTGGCGCGCACGAGACCGTGGACCGTCAGCGAGAGCACATAGAGCTGTCGCGTGCCCGGGGCACTGATCGAGCCGGCGCTGGTGTCCCTCGCCCAGTCGGCGAGGTGGCGCTCGTAAAGCGCGAAGTCGGTGGTGGTCGCGCCCCGAATCGCGCATAGATCGGCAGCGAAGGCAGCGGCTCGGTCGAGTGTGGTCTGGTAATCCCACTGTTGGAGAATTCCGAGGGCGACCACCGAGCTGAAAGCGTCGCCTGCTCCCACGGTGTCGACGAGTTTGGTGACTTTCGCCGGGGCGGCCTCGAATGTACGTTCGGCGTCGAGAACGGAGAGCGCGCCCTTGGACCCACGGGTGACGATGACACCCTGGATGGTGTGCGTGCGGGCAAGCTCGACCGCCGCATCGCGACATTCTTCGAAGCTGACCGTTGGTCTTCCGGTGAGCTCCGAAAGCTCCGCATCGTTGAGCTTCACCCACTGGCTGGTCGACAGGCACCATTCGAGCTTCTCTCGAGTCCACCATGGGGCTCGAAGGTTGATGTCCACGAAAGAGGGGGCCTTGCTCTGCTCTCGAACTGCGCGCAGCGCGCGCCAGCTCTCGTCGCCCCGGAGTGCGAGAGTCCCATGGTAGAAGAGTCCGGCGGCCTCTTCGGCGAGTGCCCGCGAGGCTGGTTCGGCGCGAACGAAGTCCCAGGCCTGGTCGGGCGCGATTTCGAAATGGTTCTCGCCATCGACGACGGTGGCCGTTACGCGTCCCGTCCCGTGGGCTGGGTCAGTTTGGATGCCCTGAGTCATCAGGTCCCAGCTCGTCATCCGCTCGAGGACCTCGCGTCCTTCCTCGTCGTCACCGACGGCGCTTAGAACCAGCGGGTTCGCACCGAAGCCACGGAGGTGCCAGGCCACGTTGAACGGAGCGCCGCCTAGGACTTGGCTCCCATCGGGAAAATGGTCGAACAGCACCTCTCCGAAGATCACCGGCCGATTGTGACTACGATGCACGGGCTCTCAGATGACTTCCTGGATGCGGACGCCGGCGGTCCTCGCTAGGCTCATGTGCAGATGAGCATAACACGTACCCTGCTGGCGTCAGATCTGGACGGCACGCTAATTCCGCTCGAGCGCACGCCGGACCGATTGAAGGAGGTCCGGGAGCTGGTGAGTGCGATCGAGGCGGTCCCGGGTCTTCGGCTCGCCTATGTGACCGGCCGGCATCTCGAGCTGGCTCGAACGGGTATCGCCGAGATTGGCCTTCCCGAGCCGGATTGGTTCGTCTGCGATGTTGGTACGAGTGTCTATCAGCGCACCGACGTGGGCTACGTGGCCGACGAGCGATATCGTGACGCGATGCGCCTGGCTTTCGGCGGCCTGACGGGTGTCGAGGTGGAGCAGGCGATCGGATCGCTCGAAGGCATCTCGCTCCAAGAGGCGGAGAAGCAGGCCGAGTTCAAGGTCAGCTATTACACCGATGGTCGGCACGAGGGTTTCGTCGATGCTGTCCAAGCGCGTCTCGACACGGCCGGGGCGAAGGTGAGCCTCGTCGCGAGCTTCGACCCCGTCTCACATCGCGGCCTGCTCGACATCCTTCCTGCGGGCGTGGCGAAGGATTATGCGGTCCAGTACCTCCAGGAGCGCACCGGCATCGAGCAAGGGGAACTCATCTATGCCGGCGATTCGGGAAACGATCGCGCGGCCATGCTGAGCGGATACAAGGCCATCGTGGTGGGCAACGCCGACGCCTCACTCAAGCGAGACCTCGCCGCCCAAGCCGCCCCGGATCGCATCTACTTCGCCCGCCACCCCTACGCCGCCGGCGTCCAAGAAGGCCTCCGCCACTTCCTAGGGGACAGGCTGCCCTCCTAAAACACAAGTCATTCCAATGGGCTGCGAACCTAATCGCGCACTTTCTGAAGTCCATCGGGTCGAGTCGAGGTGGACGGCCTGGGCCATGTGTCTCGAATGTGCGGAGCTAGCGTGGCGTTCACAAAGTGCGCGATTGGGTCCCTAAGCGCCTGAAAGAAAACAGGTAATTGGGGGGCTGCGTGTCCCCCTAGTGGGCGGCGCCCCAGTTGGGTCCCCAGGCGGATTCGACCGGGAGGGGGACCGATAGGGGGACGGCGGTCTGCATACGGTCTAGGACGAGCGGCTGGAGTTCGGCTTGTTCCTCGGGCGGCGACTCGAAGACCAGCTCGTCGTGCACGGTGAGAACCATTCGGCTCTGTAGCGCGCGACTCTCGAGGTCGCCCTGAATCTGCACCATCGCGACCTTCATGATGTCGGCGGCGGTGCCTTGGATCGGCGTGTTCCGCGCGATGCGCTCCGCGCCCGCACGCAAGTGCTGGTTGCGGCTTCGGATATCGGCGAGCGTCCGACGCCGGCCGAGCAGCGTCGTGACGAAGCCATTGGCCCGTGCTTGTTCGACCACGTCGTCCAGGAACGATTTCACACCCGCATACTGGTCGAAGAACGCATCGATATAGCGCTGAGCTTCGCTGCGTTCGATCTTCAAGTTGCGCGCGAGCGCAAACTGCGTTTGCCCATAAATGACAGCGAAATTCACGGTCTTCGCCTGACCGCGCATGTGCCTCGTCACCTCGTCGGGTTTCACCCCGAAGAGCGCGCATGCCGTCTGCACGTGCACGTCATCACCCCGTGAAAACGCATCGACCAGCGCAGGATCACGGCTCAAGTGCGCAAGCACGCGAAGCTCGATCTGGGAATAGTCCGCAGCGAGCATGGACCAGCCCTCGGCGGGCACGAACGCCTCACGAACCCGCCTCCCCATCTCCGTCCGAATCGGAATGTTTTGCAGGTTGGGATCACTCGAAGATAGCCGGCCCGTAGCCGCCACGAGTTGGTTGTACCGCGTATGGATTCGGCCGGTATCGGAGTTCACCTCGCGCGGCAATGCGTCGAGATAAGTGCTCTTGAGCTTCGACACCGAGCGATACTCGAGAATCGCTTGCGGCAGAGGATGCAGCAGAGCCAGCTCCTCGAGCACGCCATGGTCCGTGGACCTCGCGGTCTTCGTCTTCTTCACCACCGGAAGGTCGAGCTCATCGAAAAGAATCGTTTCGAGCTGCCTCGGCGACGACACATTGAACTCATGCCCCGCCAGTTCCGTGCATCGCGCGTGTAGCGTCTCGAGCTCGGTCTCTGCCTCTTTCGACAAGCCTTCGAGGAGCTCGGCGTCGACCCGAATCCCGTTGAGCTCCATCGTCGCAAGAACCCCGGCCAGCGGAAGCTCCATCTCGTAGAACAGACTCTCGAACTCCCCCTCGTGCATCCGTGGAGTCAGCAACTCGCTCAGCCGAAAGGTGAAATCGGCCCGCTCATTGGCGTAGCGCGCCACCGGCTCCACCTCGACCTCATCCCAGTTCAGAGCCTTCTTGCCCTTCCCTCGCACCGCCGATTCCTCGACCAGCTCGCCGTCGAGCTCCTGTCGCGCGACATCTTCGAGACGATGTGCATGACGTGCTGGGTCGAGCAGATAACTCGCGATCGACGGGTCGAACTCCACGCCGCGGAGCGTCACGCCGCGGCGCGCCCAGAACACGGTTTCACGCTTTGCGAGCGTGAATTTCGGGATGAGCGAGTTCTCGAGCAGCGGCGTGAGCACGGCAGCCGCGTCGTCCCAGCTCAAATGGTCCGGCGCCCCGATGTACCGATGCCCAAGCGGAATGTAGGCGCTCATGCCCTCGAGGCAGCTCAGCGCCACGCCCACTAGCTCCCCGACCATCGGGTCGTCCACATCCATGACGGTGTACAGCGCAAAGCTGCCCGACTCCCGGACCAGGTTCGCGATTCGCAAGAGCCCCGCAGCGTCCAGGATCGTCTCGTAGTTTCCATCGACGACCGGCGCGGGTTCCAGCTGAGCGAGCAATCGAGTGAGCTCGAGCTCGCTGAAGATGCCTCTGAGCGCGGCCACGTTCCCACCGTCATACGGCAGCTTCACCGTTTCCAGATCGATGGGCACGTCCTCGCGAAGCGTCACGAGCTCTCGCGCAGTCATCGCGTCCTCACGGTGGTCCATGAGCTTCTGCTTCAAGGTCTTGCGCGTAATGCCTTCGAGGTTTTCGTAGATGCGCTCGAGTGTGCCGTGGTCATTGAGGAGCTTCGCGGCAGTCTTCTGGCCGACCGACGGGACGCCCGGCACGTTGTCCGAGCTGTCCCCCATGAGCGATAGCAAGTCGCGGACCTGGCCCGGGTCCACGCCGAATCTTTCTCGAGTCTCCTCCGGGCCGAAGACCTTGTTCCTCATGGTGTCGTACATGACGACGTCGTCCCCGACGAGTTGGAGCAAGTCCTTGTCCGCGCTCACGATCACGACCCGCCGCCCTGCCTCGCGAGCCGCGGCGACCAGAGTGGCGATGACATCGTCCGCCTCGTACCCTGCCGCCTCGATCGGACGCATGCCCCAGGCCTCAGCGATCTCCCGGACCCGGACCATTTGCAGCGTCAGGTCTGGAGGCGTCGGCGGTCGATTGGCCTTGTACGCCTCGAACAGATCCTTTCGGAACGACCCGCCCTTCGGATCCATCGCGACGATGACCCCCTGTGGCTCCTGCTCGCGCAGAAGCTTGAGCAGCATGCTCGACACGCCGGCAACTGCGTGCGTCGGCTCGCCCTTGCTGTTCGAAAGCGGGGGTAACGCGTGATAGGCCCGAAAGACATAGGAGCTGATGTCGATCACGTAGATCGTATTCGGATCCCCTTTGTCCGGCAGCCTCCCCGACATAGCCGGGCACCATCCAACGCCATAAACCCGTGGTCAAGGAGGGAAGCAGGTTGCGCGGCCGCTTCGGGCCATGCTACGCGCTCCAGCCGTAGCCTCGCGAGAACACGTGCCGCATGTTTGAGACGCTTACCAAGGGCTTTCGAAACGCCCGCAACCGCCTCTCCGGCGTCACCCAGCTCACCGAAGAGAACATCGACCAGGCGCTCCGCGACGTGCGCCTGTCGTTGCTCGAGGCCGACGTCGAATTCAGCGTCACGAAGGCGTTTCTCGCCCGGGTGAAGGAAAAGGCGATCGGCCAGGTCGTCGAAACCGCGGCCAAGGCGAAAGGCCGCAAGGTCAAGGTGGGCCCGGCCGAACAGTTCGTGAAGATCTGTCAGGACGAGCTCCAGGCGATGATGGCGTACGAGGGCGAGCCCGTCGAGTTCGCCAAGAAGCCAAAGCCGACCGGCATCATGATGGTTGGGCTGCAGGGCTCGGGTAAGACGACGACCTCCGCCAAGCTCGCCGGCCTCCTCGAAAAAGCGAACGCCCGTCGACCACTGTTGGTCGCCGCCGACGTGGCACGTCCCGGAGCCATCGAGCAGCTTCAAGTGCTCGGCGAGCAGATCGACGTTCCAGTCTTCTCGATCCCAGGCGGCATTCCCCTCGAGATCTGTAAGAAGGGTCTGGCGCACGCCAAGAAGCTCAAGTGCGACACGATCATTTACGACACCGCGGGCCGCCTCGCGATCGACGAGCCGCTCATGAAGGAGCTCGACGACATTCGGAACGCGGTCGACCCGCAGAACGTCTTTCTAGTGGTCGACGCGATGATCGGTCAGGACTCCGTCAAGACCGCGAAGTCGTTCCACGACCTGCTCGGCCTCAGCGGTGTGATTCTCACCAAGCTCGACGGTGACGCCCGCGGCGGCGCTGCGATTTCCATCAAGAACGTCACGGGAACCGCCGTGAAGTTCGTCGGTACGGGAGAAACGCTCGACCGGATCGAAGAGTTCCGCGCCGAGGGCATGGCGAGCCGCATCCTCGGCATGGGCGATGTCGTCGGCCTCATGAAGGACTTCGAGGACGTCGTCGACGAGAAGAAGGCCGAGGAGGACGCCAAGCGCATGTTGCGCGGGCAGTTCACGCTCGACGACTTCCTCGAGCAGCTTCAGACGCTTCAGAGCATGGGTCCGCTTCAGGACCTGCTCGATAAAGTGCCGTTCTTCGCCGACAGCATGCCCGAGGGCTTCCAGGTGGACGAACGAGAGATCGGCCAGATCAAGGCGATCGTGAGTTCGATGACCCGCCAAGAGCGTGCGCAGGCGGAGCTGTTCCAAAAGCAGCCGAGTCGTGTCGTGCGAGTCGCCAAGGGCTCCGGCACGGCCGAGAAGCAGGTGGCGGAGATTCTCCAGCGCTTCGCCTTCATGAAGCAAATGATGGGTAGCATTGGTTCGCAAGCCGGAATGCTCGGGAAGATTCCAGGCATGAAGCAGCTCGCGACGGCGAACCGCCTTCGTGATGCGGTCAAGACGGGCGGGCTCGAAGGCAATCCGATGATGGCGAATCTGGCCGATCAGCTCCTCGAGGCTGCCGTTGCCGAGCAAGGCGGACTTGCCCCAGGTGCTGGCCAGCGTCGGGTGCTCGACAAGAGCAAGAAGAAGTCCAAACGCAAGATGCAGAAGAAGTCGCGCCGCAAGTCGCGCCGCTGAGCGCCAGCCGGATGAGTCCGCTCCGCGCGATCCTGTTCCTCTCGATTTCAGCCGTATCCTGCACGTCCGACGTCGAACCCCTCACCCCGGCGCAACGACAAGCGGTGGCCGCCTATGTGAGTGACGAGCGTCCGGCGCCCGCTCACGAGCTCGACGCGGAATTCGATCGACGCGTGCGCCTCCTCGGGTACGAGCTCGACCGGGCGGAATGGAAGCCCGGCGACACCATGCGTGTCACTTGGTACTGGGAGACGATCGCGCCGCCACGGGACGCTTCGAGGCTGCTCACTCAGATCGAAAGTCCCGAAGGCAAACGGGTGCTCAATCAAGATGGCAACGGCACGCTTCGATGGCTGTACGGCCCCGAGCACTGGCGCGCAGGACAGTTCGTGCGCGACGTCCAGGAGCTTCATCTGCCGGCAGACTGGTCAGCATCGTCGGCTAGCGTTCGGGTCGGTCTGCAGGTCGGGACTCAGACAAGCGAGGCAGTCCTCGCCTTCACCCTTCCGACGCCCGTCGCAGGCCCGGCGAAAGTCGCGCCCGTGCCCGAGCTCGCTGTGGTCCAAACCAGCACTCCGCCACGCCTCGATGGGTCTCTCGAGGATGCGGCGTGGGGCTTCGCGAACAGCACCGGCCCGTTCGTCGAGACGATACATGGAGGCCGTGCGGCCGTCGAAGCGAGCGCAAAACTGCTATGGGATAAGCGCTACCTCTACGTCGCCGTTGATGTGCGCGACTCACTTCTTCGCGCCAGCGATACGGAGCGCGACAGCCACCTCTGGGAGCAGGATTGCGTCGAGCTGATGATCGACCCGGACGGCGACGGCAAGGACTACTTCGAGATTCAGGTGTCACCCCGAGGCGTGGTCTTCGACACACGCTACGATCGGCGCCGAATCCCGAAGCCCTACGGACGAGTCGCATGGGACAGCCGCGCACGTGCGAGCGCCATGGCCCGCGGTTCGATCGATGACGCGGAAGCGGATGCTGGCTACACCGTCGAGATCGCGATTCCGTGGCAGGCGTTCAGTCCTGGTAGCGGCTCGTTCGAGGGGCCATCGCCGGGCGATCGCTGGCGTTTGAACCTCTACGTCATGGATCTCGGGCGGGATCGTCAACGGGCAGCGGCCTGGTCCCCTCTCGGCATTGGTGATTTCCATGTGCCGCATCGATTCGGTATCCTGCGCTTCGAGGGGACACCGGAGGCTATGCAGGGGAAGAATGCGCCAATCGAGATGCCTGAGGGCCGCATGCCCGGGCCGATGCGTCGCCGGGGCGTCGATCCCGGTGCGAAGGACGCCCTCATCCAGAATCGCGACCGGCAGCGCCGCCAGATGCCCGCCTTGCCCACCTCGCCCGATGAAGGCGACCTGCAAAGACTTGAATCCTCGGGGGACGGTCATTAGGGTCCGCTGAGCGGCACCCCCGCGAAACATGCTCCGTACACGCCTCATCGCCGGTCGCACATCGGGCTTGATTCTTGGGGCGTTGTTCGCCTCGATCATGACCTTGGCGAGCCAGGTCGAGGTGGTTCTCGAGCCGCTTCGGGTAGACCCTGCTCGACCCGCACCCGTGACACTGCGCATCCCGGACAGCTACAGGCCGGCCGAGTCTGTGCGCCGGCACCGAGGCATACCGCAGCCTCTGCTCGTGCAGCGGGGCGACGTCGTCAATGATCCGGAGAGCCAGCGAATCGTCCGCGCCTACGAGCGCGATCGGCGCCCTCCCGAGCAGAGCACCCTCACCGGGGTGTGGATCAGCTACTTCGTCATCGCATACATCTTCCTCGCGTACCTGCGCGTCTTCACGGGAGGCCGAGGGGGGCTGCTGCGGACCCAGGCCGGACTTCTCGTCTTGGTCGGCGCGACCTGTTTGGCCGCGAAGCTCCTGCTGCTGTTCACGGGCGTCTCTCCCTTCATCATCCCGCTTGCGACCGTTCCCTTGTGGGGCGCCCTCTACTTCAACCGAGGGACGGCGGCGGCCGCAGGGCTCACGATCTCGCTCGTTTGCGCCTCGTTTCTCGATTTCTGGATGCCAGCGGTCGTCGTTTATTCGGCGACCACGCTTGGGGTCGCCGTCTTCTTCTACGATCGCAAGCACGCCACGCACATGCTGGTCGCCGGCACCGCCGCAGGCCTGTTCGCGGCTCTCGCATTGATCAGCGTGGCGCTGTCTGCAGGCAACGAGATCGACGTCATCGGCGACATCGCTTCACTTCAAAACTCGGTGCTACTCTCGACCATCGCTGGGGGCATGCTGTCTGGGGTCTTGGCCCTACTCTTTCAACGTGTGGCGACGGCCGCGCTCGGCGTCGTTACGCGCGGCAAGCTGCAGGAGCTGACCGACGTCGACCACCCCTTGCTCCGTAAGATGGCGCGTGAGGCGCCCGGCTCTTGGCAGCATGCGCGCGCGATGGCGAACTTGGCCGAAGGCGCCGCTGCGGCGATCGGCGTCGATGCCCTTCTGACTCGCGTCGGGGCCTACTATCACGATCTCGGAAAGACGATTCAACCGAAGTACTACGTCGAGAACTTGGTCTCAGGGGAGCCGACTCCGCACGGCGACCTCGAGCCCGATGTGAGCGCGGACGCCATCATGGCGCACGTAGTAGAAGGCGTTCGCATCTTGCGTGAGGGCGGCATTCCGGAACCGGTGGTCGAGTTCGCCTATACGCACCACGGGACGAGCCTCATCGAGTTCTTCTGGCACCAGTGCCTCGAAGCCGGAAACCCGAAAGGTCTATCGGACGCGGCGTTCCGCTACCCAGGCATGCGGCCCCGTACGAAAGAGACCGCCATTCTCATGCTGATCGATGCGATTGAAGCGGCCGCGCGTTCGGTCGAGGAGCCGAGCCGCGAGAAGTTCGAGAGCGTAGTTCAGCGCGTGACGAACGTGAAGCTCCGCCAGGGGCAACTAGACGAGTCGGGCCTGACCATGGAAGACCTTCGAGTTCTTCAAAGCACGCTCACGGACACCCTTTGCAACGTCTACCACAACCGCATCAAGTACCCCTGGCAGGACAAGGAAGAGCAAGGCGAACCGCAGCTGCCCGTCCCCGGCGTCGCCACCGAGCGAGACGTTGCGCGGGAACGAAGCCGTGAAACCAACTAGCGCCGCGTTCTGGCTGGCTCTGGTGTTGCTCACGGCAGGCTGCGACCAGCTTGGCAATCCACCTCAATACGCCACGCCGCCGACCTCCTGGAAAGACGCTCGAGGTCATCTCGTGACAAGCACGCGCTCGTTCAAGAATGAGACGACCATTCGGCGGCTCGTGGCCGAGGGGATGGACGGTTTCGACTACTCGGATCCGTCGATCGGTCCCTCTCAGGCCTTGACACTGGTCGTCGTGGTGGCGCACGTGCTCCGGCCGACCCGTCAGACCCGTCGAGGCAAAGTCGAGTTGGTAACCCGCTTCGAGTTTCCAGGTCGCCGTGCGATTTCGCGGAGGTGGACCGCACCCCCGTCGGCGCGAAAGTGGTCGGCCGCGTTCGCATTGCCCGCGCCACCCGTCAAAGCGGTCACCGTCGTGGCGCCATGAGTCCTGAACGTGTTTCGCGCACGTCCGGGAACTCTTCGAGGGTCCGCCCCTCTTCTCGAAATTCGTCGATCGACTGAAGGAAGCCGTTCGAAAGCTCCGGGTCGAACTGAGTACCTCCGCAGCGGTCGATCTCGGATATCGCGATGTCGTGGGACAGCGCCTTTCGGTATGCGCGATCACTCGTCATCGCGTCGTATGTGTCTGCGACGGCGATGATGCGGGCGACGAGCGGAACGTCCTGTCCGCTCAGGCCGAGCGGGTAGCCAAGCCCGTCCCAGCGCTCGTGGTGGAGGTGAACGCCCGGGATCAGCGGGTGAAGAAATTCGATTGGCTGCAGGATGTCGCGCCCGTGCTCCGGATGCTGCTTGAAGATCTCGTAGTCGGCCTGAGACAATCGGCCGGGCTTGTTAAGATTCATGACGCAGCCGATTTTGCCGATGTCGTGCATGAGCGCCGACTGGCGAACGATCTCGATTTGCTGGTCGCTCAGTCCAAGCTTGATCGCGAGAATTTGTGCATAGGCGGCCACCCGCGCCGAATGACCGGCCGTGTAGCGGTCCATTTTGTCGATCGCGCTCGCGAGCCCACGAATGGTTTGCTTGAAGGTCGCCTGAAGGTCTTCGTAGAGTCGGGCGTTCTCGATTGCCGCGGAGGCGCGATCCGCCGTGGCGTGCAGGAGCTTTCGCTGGCCCTCGTCAAAGCGCTTGCCCTGGCTGTAGCTCACGGCGCAGAGGAACCCGATGGTTTCATTGCGCGCGGCCAAGCGTGCAACCGCGAGTGAGCGAGGCTTCGGCTCCGCGCCGATGGTGTCGAAGTAACGCCAGCACCGCTCGCCGTGCTCGAGGAGAGCCGGGTCATGCTCGAAGTGTTCGGCGAGCGCGGCGACACTCAGTGAGTCCGGATCCCGTCGCAGCCGAAAACCCGGTCCGACTTCGGTGCTGCGTCGATAGAAGCTGCCGCCTCCGTCGCTCAAGAGCACCGTGACCAGGTCGGAGTCGACCTCGTCCACCGCGGCGCTCATCAAGGTCGTGACGACCTGCTCGAGCGAAAGGCTGGCGGCGATGGCCTCGCTCACCTTGTAGAGCGACAGCGCCTCCTTGAGGCGAAAGTTCTCGGCTTCGAGTCGCTGCTTCTCGAGGGCGCGTCGAATGGTATGAACGACCTCTTCCACTTTGAAAGGCTTGAGAACGTAGTCGTAGGCGCCCTGCTTCATCGCCTCGATGGCCGTCTCCACGGTTCCGAATCCGGTCATGATGATCGTCACGACGTGAGGCGTGTGCTTGCGGATCGCGCCTAGAAGCTCGAGCCCGCCCATGTTCGGCATCTTCAAGTCGCTCAACACGAGGTCAAAGCGGTCTCGCGACAACTCCACGAGCGCCCCGCTGCCGTCCTCGGCCGTGCGCACGTGGAATCCTTCCATCGTCAGGAAGTCCGCAAGGATCTCCCGGATGACCTGCTCGTCGTCCACGACGAGGATCTTCGCAACGTCTTCGCCTGGCTGACCGCTCATTAGAGCCCGGCTCTGGCTAGTACTTCGCGCCCTGCGACCCTGTCAAATCCGTGTCCCACTGCCATTGCCGCCCTCGGCGCACTTTGATACATCCCGGACGACCTTGCCATCATCGACACGCCTCACCACGCTCGCCTTGCTCATCTATGTTCCGCTTGGGGTGGCCGCTCTCGCTTGGGCATCGCTTGGTCAGGGTCGTTCCGCATGGTCACTCGCGGCTCCGGGGCTCGACCGTGGTTACCCCGAGCGTTTGGCGATCTCCCTCGCACTCGGAGCCGTGCTTGCGTGGGGAGTCGTGGCAATCACGCCCATTTTGGTGGAGCGGACGGCATGGGCGCGCGGGCTTCACCGGGAGCTGCGGCCGCTCGTCGAGTCGTTGACGACCCGGAGTATCGTGCTCCTCGCATTGAGCTCCGGCATCGCCGAGGAGCTGTTCTTTCGAGGGGCAATGCAGCCGGTAATCGGGATCTGGTGGACCTCGCTCATCTTTGCGGCGTTGCACTCGGGACCGAAGTGGGCGCTCGTCGCCTGGTCGGCTTGGGCGTTCGTGATGGGCTTACTATTCGGCTGGATCTTCGAGTACACAGGGGTCCTCGCCGGCCCGATTCTCGCTCATGTTTGGATCAATCAGCGCAACTTGACCTACATGAGGCGACATTGACGCTCGATGAGGCTCTTCCTAGTCTGAGTGGATACCGGTGGAGAGCGAAATCAAGACGAGGGTCACACCCTTCTCCGAGCCGCACATCTCCACTGAGAGCGCGCAAGATTGCCTCGTCGTGATCTACGCCCCGACTTCGAACCAGCTTGGGAAGCGCTTCTCGCTTGGCGAGGGAAAGGTGCGGATCGGGCGCGGCATGGAGAACGACGTCGTGCTTCATAGCGACAGCGTCTCGCGACGGCACGCTCGCATCGAGCTACGTGGGGGCGGCTATCGAGTCGTGGACATGGCCTCGACCAATGGCACCTACGTCAACGACGAACTCGTCGATGATGCCAAGCTGAGCCGGGGTGATCAGGTCAAAGTCGGCGATACGATCCTCAAGTTTCTGAGCGGCGCCGACCTCGAGTCGCAGTACCACGAGACCATCTACCGGATGACCATCGTCGATGGGCTCACAGCCGTTCACAACAAACGCTATTTCGTCGAGCAACTCGATCGTGAGCTGTCACGCGCTGCGCGGCACGGTCGACCGCTCTCGATGGTCATCTGCGACATCGATCACTTCAAGTCCGTGAACGACGAGTTCGGTCACCTGGCGGGCGACCACGTACTCAAAGAAGTGGCACAGCTCTGCAAGAGCCGCATTCGCCCCGACGATGTCATCGCGCGGTACGGAGGCGAGGAACTCGCGCTCATTTTGCCGGAGACGGAGCTTGCGGGTGGTGTGTTGATCGCGGACGAGCTTCGCCGGATCATTGCCTCTGCCTCGTTCGTGTTCGAGGACGAAGACATCGACGTCACCGTTTCTTTTGGGGTCGCTCAGCTAGAGCCAAGTTGGAGCTCGTACGACTTCGTGAAGGCGGCGGACGCCCAGCTCTACCGAGCGAAGCGCGCAGGTCGCAATCGCGTCTGTCCGGAGTGAGCCTCGACGCGGGCGTGCTAGGCTCGCCGCCTGATGCAGTCGGTCGCAGAGGCGCTCGCTTCGATGATGCCCGCGTTCTCACCGCTCGGTGAGGAAGAGGTTCCGCTTACGAGCGCCGCGGGTCGCTACCTTTCTCGGGACATTCACGCACGCTTCGACTCTCCGTCGTTCAACAACAGCGCGATGGACGGGTACGCGGTCCGAGCCGAGGATGTGGAGGGCGCCGAAAAGGCCGCGCCCATCCGACTCTCGGTGCATGGGGAATCGCGAGCGGGCGGGCCGCTTCCATCGATGCTGCAACCCGGGACGGCGTGTCGGATCTTCACTGGCGCGCCGATGCCGAAGGGCGCGAACGCCGTGGTGATCCAAGAGGACACCGGTCGCGATGGCGACTGGGTCGACGTCTTCGAGGCCTCGACCGTTGGCAAACACGTGCGCGCTCAGGGCAGCGACGTCCGAGCAGACACCCTGATCCTGAAGGCCGGCACTCGACTGCTGCCCGGCGAAATCGGCCTCCTCGCGAGCCAGAACATCGCACGCGTGTCGGTCTACGAGCGGCCGCGTGTCGCCTTGCTCTCGACGGGAGACGAGCTTCGTAAGCTCGGCGACACCCTCGAGCCCGGTTCGATCATCAACTCCAACGTCTACGTGCTCACCGAGATGCTTCGCGCCATCGGAGTCACGCCGGTTCCCCTTCCTGCGGCGCCCGACTCCCTTCCCGAGATCGAGGCAGCGCTCGAGAGCGCGCTGGAAGCGGACGTGGTGATCACGATGGGTGGCGTTTCTGTCGGCGAGTACGACCTCATTCATGAAGCCTTCAAGAACCTCGGCATCGAGCCAGGCTTCTGGAAAGTCCGCATCAAGCCCGGCAAGCCGCTGACCTTTGCGAAGCATGGCGCCACGCCGGTGATCGGCGTTCCTGGCAATCCGATCAGCGCGATGGTCTCGTTTGAAGTGTTCGTCGCGCCATGCCTTCGAAAAATGCTCGGGGATTCGGAGCCGCATCCCCAGCCAATCCGCGCTCGGCTCCGTGAACCGTACCGCCGTCGTCCGGGACGGGTCGAAATCGCCCGGGCCCGGGCGACTCGCGAGGGCGACGAGCTCTTCGTCACACTGAACCAGCGGCAGGGCTCGGGATCCATGTCGTCCTTCGTCGGCGTGAACGCCCTGGTGATTCTCCCGGCCGACCGCGGCGAGCTCGAGGCGGGCGACTTGGTCGACGCAATTCTCTGGGGATCGGGTATTTGCTCGGCAGATTCGTTTTTCGAGTCACTGGACTAGTCAATTTTCGACGTAATTTCGGTTTGTTGCCTGGTGACTTCTTGACTAGGCGCAGTCGATCATTATGCTCGCGCTCCCTCAACAGGGGATCAGACGTATGAAGAAGACCGAGTTGAAGCGGTTTCGCACCATCCTGGAAGAAAAACGAGACGCCGTCGTCCGCCGTGCGCGGGAGACGATGGACCAGGATATGACCCTCGACGCGTCCGAGCTTCCGGACGAAATGGACCTCGCGTCGAGCGAGTATATGCAGTCTTTCACGTTCCGGCTTCGCGGCCGCGAGCGGGTGTTTCTCCAGAAGATCGAGAAGGCGCTCAAGAAGCTCGATGAAAGCGAGTTCGGGGTCTGCGAAGACTGCGAGGAGCCGATCAGCATCAAGCGGCTCGAGGCGCGCCCGGAGACGGAGCTCTGCATCCGTTGCAAGGAAGACCAAGAGCGCACCGAGCGCGATTTCGCCTGAAGCTCAGCGGCCGTGAACACGGCGCCTGACACCGTGAATGATGCGCCAGGCTAGGAGCATGATGACGGGCACGGCGACGGCGAAGGTGATCTTCTTGGTCCAAGGCCACCCCGCCCAGAGGAAGCCTTCCCACAGGTACCCGAGAAGGCCCATGAGGTAGTAGGTGATGGCAACCACCGACAGCCCCTCGACGGCCTGCTGCAAGCGAAGCTGGGTCTCGCTCCGCTGATTCATCGACGCGAGGAGCTCGCGATTCTGACCTTGAATCGAGAGCTCGACTCGAGCGCGGAGCAAGCTACTGGTCTGGCCAATGCGACGAGAGAGGTCTTCGAGCCGCTCGCCGACGGCGTTGCAGGTCCGGATGCCAGGGGCTAAGCGGCGCTTGATGAAGACGTGGATGGGTTGGAGGCCGGGGATCTTCTCCTCGCTGAGCTCGCGGTTTCGCTCGCGCACGAGGTCGAAGTAGGCCTTGGTGGCGGCGAAGCGATAGGTCGTGTTGGAACGCAAGCGCTCGACACGGGCCGCCAGATTCGAGAGCTCGTCGAGCAAGGAGCGCTGGTCGCTGCTGGCGTCGGCCTGCGCCAGTGCTTCGTTGATCCGAGCGAGGTGGCGCTCCATGGCGCCCACCTCGGGGGTGATCTCACGCGCGACTGGAAGCGCCAACAAGGCCATTACGCGGTAGGTTTCGATCTCGAGGACCCGCTGCACGAGCCGGCCTGCCTGCAGCGGTGTAAGGCTGCCCGCCTGGAGTACGATTCGCGTGAAGCCGTCGTCATGCAGGCGGAAGCTGCTGTATAGGTAGGCGGTGCCCCGCCGGACCACGCTACCGCGAAGCGGCTGCTTCTCGAAGTAGCGCTCGAGCTCGGCGGCTTCCGGTGGCCCCGCTCCCTCGGCGACTGCGAGGTGGAGCGCCGCCGTCGCCCTCCCCGGAATCCTCGAGAGCCAATCGGCCGGGATTCGGCTCAACGCGCTCGGTTCGCGAAGCGGTGTGTTGTGAACCTTCCGGATGAATGTGTATGTCGAGAACTCCGTGTGCCTTTCCCAGCGAAGCTCGAAATCACCGAAAGTTTGGTAGAGGCACGAGGCCGTTTTGGCGGGCGGGACAGTGCCGAACTGCTCGCACAGCTCGCTGAGGTGAGCGCGCTCCGCCTCCCGTTCGTCGTGACCCATCTGAAGCGCGATATGGCTGATGATGCAGGGGGTCTCGATCAAGGGCGAGGGTCGGCTGTGCAGCTCCTCGTAGAGAGCATCGCGCCAGGGGTGAACGTCGAGGCTCAGGGGGGCGGTCACCCGGCGATGTTCGGAGCTTTGGGGGCTCTGGTCAACCGGGGGCAGCAAAGATGTCGTCGCGCCCGCTCCCCTGGTCGCCGGGCTCCGAGGTCCGTTGCCGCCTGTCCCCTATTCGGCGGCCGCGGGGGGGCGGGTGCTTCTGCGGGGTTGGGGCTGGGGGAGCTGGATGGTGAAGGCAGTGCGGCCGGGCATGCTCTCTACCGAGACGTTGCCGCCGTGGTCTTCGACGATGCTCTGGACGATGGCCAAGCCGAGTCCGGTGCCGCCCTTCTTGCCGTGCGTGGTGAACGACTCGAAGAGCCGGCCGCGAATCTCTTCGGAAACCCCGGGGCCGTCATCGGAGAACGTCAGCATCAGGTTGCCGTCGGCGCTCCGGTCGACCTCCATTCGGCAGACGCCCCCGCCTTGGCCAATCGCCTCCGCTGCGTTGCGCGCGAGATTGTGGAACACGCGCTGCATCTTCTCCTCGTCGAAGTGGGCGACCCCACGATCGTGCAGGACCAGCTCGAGGCGAATGCCGCGCTCGGCAAGCTCCGGCTTGAGCTGCTCGGCGAGGTCTTCGAAGAAGGTGTGCAGGTACACTCTGCGAATCAGGATCCGACGCTCGCCCTTCGCGAACGCGAGCGTTTCGCCCATCATCGTCTTCAGCAGCTGAACCTGCCTACGAATGGAGGCCGCTGCGTCCCGCCGTGCATCCTCGTCCTCCTCTTGAACGAGCATCTGCGTGTACCCCGAAATCACGGTGAGTGGTGTCTTCAGGTCGTGAAGCATGCTCGAGAGGAATCGGCCCAGCGTCGCGAGGCGTTCTTCTCGAGCCTTGCGTGCACGGGATTGTGCCTGCGAAATCGCCGTCGAGAGGTGACCGGCAATCACGGTCGCCATCTTCAGGTCGTCGTCGATGAACGGGGCCCGGCCGCCCGATTTGTTGAGCAATTGCAGGGCCCCCATCCCTTCGTCCCATCGAAGCGGGACGCAGAGGACCGACTTCGGGTGGTAGCCGACTTCGTCCGAAATGTGGGTGGAGTGTCTAGGGTCGTTGTCGACCTCATTTACGATCTGGGGCCGACCGTGCTCCGCTACCCAGCCAGAGATGCCCTGCCCCGCCTTGATCGTCATCTTCTTCACGCGGTCCGGCTCGCCGCCAACCGCGGCGCGAAACGTGAGGTCGCCCGTGTCCTGATCCGCGAGCAGGATCGACGCAGCCTCCGCGTCGGTCGCTCGCATGGTCCTTGCCAGCACGCCGGCGAGCAGGTCGTCGAGCTCCATCGCGCTGGCGGCGACCTGCGTGATCTCGAAGAGTACGTCGAGCTCTCGGATCTTCTTCTCGAGTTGCTCCTTCGTCTCGAGTAGCTCGATGTTCTTGCCCACCACTGAAAGGAACAGCTTCGAGTTCTCGATCGACACGGCCGCGTGGCTCGCGAGCGCCGTGAGGAGCGCCTCGTCGGCAACCGTGAAGTAGCCCTCATGCTTGTTCAGCACCTGGACTACGCCAATGGTACGGCCGTGCTGGTTCTTCATCGGCACGCAGAGGGTCGAACGCGTGCGATAGCCCGTCCTCCGGTCCCACTCGGCGTCGAACCGGACGTCCTGATACGCGTCCTTGATATTGAGCGGCTTGCCCGTGCTCGCGACCGCCCCTGCGAGCCCCTCGCCGGGCTTCAGTCGGATCTCGTGGACATCCCCACCCTGAACCACCTTGGACCAGAGTTCGTCGGTCTCCTCGTCGACCAGGTACAGCGTCGAGCGATCGGCTTCCATCACCTCGCTAATGCGGTCGAGGATCATTTCGAGCAGCTCACCGAGGTCGAGGGTCGAACCGAGCGCGGTGCTGATGTCCTGGAGCGCCCGCAGCTTGGCCCGCTCGCGGTCTACGACGTTTCGTAGCCGCAGGGCCTCGCTACCGTCTTGGTCGCCGTCAGAAGCCATGTCCCGGGCATAATCCCCCGGAAGGGGCCCTAGAAGCAACGGCCTTCGTCGGCTGGCTATTCCCCTTTGCGCAAGTCCGCGCGATCGCCCATTCGGATGGCCCGCTTGGCCCGTTCGAGCAGGATGGCCGTCGTATTCGGCTGAACATTGACGGCGCGGCCGAGCGCGACGACCTCCCAGGGGTAGTGTTTCGGCGGGTCCGGGAGCGGCACGGTGGTCTCGATTTCGCGGCCCACCTTACCTTCGGCGCTCCTGCGCCATTCATCACCCTGGCGGACGATGTAGAACCGATTGCCGACGACCACCCCTTGCTCGGAGCCGACGTTTACGAACACGATCTGGTTCGTCGAGGGCAGCTTTCGCGGATAGAGGCTCGCCACCACGGTGGCACGCATCGACCGGTCTGCCGGCACGACGTCGACCCAGTGGAACTCGCGTTCGAGAGGCGCGAGCCGGAAGCCACGTTCGATGCCCTCGAGCGAGTTGACCACCAGTCCGTGGCCGACGCCACGTTGCATGTCGTAGTCGAGCAATTCGATCTCGCCGATGATGCGCACGAGCTCGCCCTTTTCCCAGGACTCGCGCTCGAGTTCTTTCATCTTGCGAAACACGGTGTAGACGCGCCCGATCTCCGGCTCCACGCCCTCGTTGAAGCGCAGGTAGGCGATGTCCGTGTCCGCCATCATCATGTGCTCTTCGTTGCCCCCGATCACGAAGCCCGCGTCCTCGAGGGCCTTGTCGTTGAGGAAGCCGTACTCCGCCATGTAGACCGCGTGCTCGCTCCCGCGACGCGCGGAGGTGCGTTTGAAGCCAGTCGGCGCGGTATCGACGGCGCTACCGTCCCCCGGCCGCAGACGAACCTCGAGATCGGGATAGATCCAGTGGGGGTTGGTGATGTCCGGGTTGTACGACCAGACCTGGGGCCAACGATAGGGGTCCCCGTAGTAGTTCTCGGTGATGTCCCAGAGGGTGTCGCCCTCTTTCACCTTGTGCCTATTCGGCACATCCGATGGGATTTCCACCTTCTGTTTCGCCGCCGCTGACTCGGATTCATCGGCCGTCATATCGACCTGCGCGATTGCCACGCCAGCCAAGAGCACAGCCCACAAGCTCGTCCATCCCACCAGTTTCATGATGCGTCCTCCCGCAGCGCCAAACGCGCCGCCGCGGTATCCGGGAACTGCTCCCTAACCTTGTCGAAGTAAGCTCGAGCGCGCGCTCGATCACCGCGCCTCAAATGAATTTGTCCCATGCGGTAGAGCGCGTCCGGCGCCTTGTTGCCCCAAGGATGAAGCTTTTGCAGGCGTTCGAAATCCTCGAGTGCCTGGGTGTATTCATGCCGCAAGTAGTGGATCTCCCCGCACCAGAAGAGCGCGTTGTCCGCGTAGGGGTGGCCCTGGTTGGCGCTGTAGAAGGCGTCCAGCTCTTGAAGCGCCTCGTCGAACTTCCGGTCGCGAACGAGTCGAAGGCCGCGACGATAGCCCTCCACGCTGACCTCGACGGGAGCGGGGGCCGGTACCTTTGCCGCGGCGGGCACGGCGGGAGGTGCGGGCTCCTCGAAAGTCGGTAGGTCGGGAACCTTGGCCGTGGTGGCGAGCCGTTCCTCGACGATGAGCTCTTCGGCCCAAGGCAGCTCGGCCTTGCCAAGGCTCGGGGCTCGCGCGCTCGGCGCGCGGCGCCCACTCCCCTGAAGCTCATGCACCTCGGCTTGGGCGAGCGCGAGTCGCCCCTGGAGCGTGCGAAGCTCCTGCTCCTGCTGCTCGACCTGAGCGCGCAAGGCCGTGAGCTCCACGTCTTGAGCAGCCAGATCGGACGCATCCTGAGCCCGCGAGTGCATCCCCGCTGAGCTGCACCCCATCATGGCTGGCACCAATGCCATTACTACGAGCCTCATCACAACATATCCCCGCCCTTGGATCGTAGGGACCGGGCAGGGGCTCCGTCAAAAAAGCCGTGCCCTAGCGCCAGGTGCCAAGTGCCCGAAATCGCTGATATCGTTGGGCGACTAGGCCCTCGGCATCGAGAGCTCGAAGATCTGCCAAATGCCGTTCCAGGGCCTCACGGAGCGCCTGGGCGGCCACTTGGGGTTTCCGGTGAGCCCCGCTGGCCGGCTCGGCGACGACCTCGTCGATGATTCCAAGGCGTTTGGCATCGCGTGCGAGCAACTTGAGCTGTCCGGCCGCCTCCGCCGCGCGAGTCCCATCCCGCCAAAGGATCGAGGCGCATCCCTCGGGCGTAATCACGCTATACGTGGCGTATTCGAGCATCAAGACGCGATTGGCCACGCCGATGGCGAGCGCGCCCCCAGAGCCGCCCTCCCCGAGGACGGTGCTGATGACCGGCACTCGGAGCTGGCTCATCGTCTCGATCGAGTGCCCAATGGCCTCCGCCTGACCCCGCTGCTCCGCACCGAGCCCCGGATAGGCGCCGGGGGTGTCGATGAAGCTCAGCACCGGTCTGCCCGCTTGCTCGGCGAGTTTCATCACCCGGATCGCTTTCCGATAGCCCTCGGGGTGCGCCATTCCGAAGTTGCGAAGCGCCTTGTCCTTGGCCGTGCGCCCCTTCTGATGCCCCACGATCGCAACGATTTCAGAGTTGAAGCGAGCAAACCCAGAAATGATTGCAGGATCATCTCGGTACGCCCGGTCCCCGTGGAGCTCGACGAAGTCCTCAAAGAGCCGCCCGATGTAGTCGCGGAGGTACGGCCGGTCCGGGTGGCGGCTGAGCTGGACCTTCTTCCAGACATCGAGGTCGGCGTAGACTTCTCGCTGGAGGCTCTCGGCCTGGGCTTCGAGGGTTTGAATCTGAGCCTCGATCTCGTTGGCCTCCGGCGTTCCGTCCTCGGTCAGGGCTCGAAGTGCGGCGATGCGCTCCTCGAGCTCGACCAGGGGCGCCTCGAAGTCCAAATGGGCCATCGCCCGATCCCTCGCACATCTCGGTGCACGAGCAAGCGCCTGCCCTACTCGCGGGCGGCGCGGCCGAGCAGTTCGAAGACCCGAATCGGCTGCGCCTTGCCCTTTACCTGCTCGGGCGGCAGCTCCTCGAGATGGAAGGCCCTGCCGAGCTTGGCGACCGTGCCTTCGCTGAGGAGCGTCTGTCCTGGCTTCGCAAGGGAACAGAGTCGAGACCCGGTGTTCACCGGATCTCCAATGACGGTGTACTCGAGTGCCTGGCTGCTGCCGATGTAGCCCGCCACTACGTCGCCGGTATTGATGCCGATGCCGATCTCGAACGGCGGGATGCTCTGCGATGCGTGCCGCTCGTTGATCGCCGTCAGCGAGGCCTGCATCTCGAGCGCCGCACGCACGGCACGCACGGGGTCGTCCGGGTGCGCGACCGGCGAACCAAACAGCACCATCATCTCGTCGCCGATGAACTTGTCGAGGGTGCCCTCGTAGCGGAACACGATCTCGACCATGCGTTCGAAGTAGTCGTTGAGCGCGTCCACGACGATTTGTGGCTCGTACGACTCGCTCATGGCCGTGAAGCCGCGAATGTCCGCAAAGAGAATGGTGGTCTCTCGGAGCTCTCCACCCTTCTTCACTTCTAGATGACCCGACAAGACTTGCTCGGCGATCGCAGGCGAGAGGAGTCGCCGAAACCGTTCGCGCATGACGGCCTCCTGTTCGACTCGTTTCGCGAAGAGTGTGTTCTGCACCGCGATGGCGGCCTGGCTCGCCACAGTCTCGAACAGCGCGAGATCTTTCTCGTTGAAGGCGTGTGTTGCCAGCTTCGAGTCGAGCATCATCACCCCGAGTACGGTGTCGCCGTGAAGGAGCGGCACGCACATCGTCGAGCGAATGCCTTGCATGATCACCGACTGTGCGCTCTGGAAGCGGGCGTCCGCGGAGGCGTCATGGGACAGAACCGCCTCCTTTTCACGCACTACGGTGTCCAGCACCGTCCGCGATACGATCACTTCCAGATTGGGGTCGGCGTCTTCGCTGGTCTGGACCGCAACTGGCTCGAGGTGCCCCTGGTCGTTGTGCAGGAGCACCACGCCGCGGTCGGCGGGAACCAGTCGAAATGCGACCTCGAGGATCTTCTTGCAGAGCGCCGTGATGCTCGTGCCAAGCTCGATGGCGCGGGTCACCTCATGACTCGCGCGAAGCTTCTCGTAGTCTCTTCGAAGCGAGGCGTCGTCTTCGATCAGCTCCTCGGCGAAGAAGGTCTTCTCCGCGAGGACGGAGACCTTCGCACGAATCAAGTGCGACGCGTCCGTGTCCCCGATCTTGAAACGCTGCGTCGCCTCGCGCGGCTCCTGGCTCATCAGGGCGTCGAAGGTGACCTCGGCACGACTCGGCTCGGGCTCGAACACGATGCGCGTCGAGCCGATCGTAATCTCGTCACCGGGTCGAAGGGTTTGCTCGCCTGCGACGCGCTCCCCGTTGATGTACGTGCCGTTCAGTGAGCCGAGATCTTTGAGGACGTAGTCCTCCTCGACCATCTCGATATGGCAGTGCTCTTTCGACACGACGCGGTCCAACACCTGATGGGTGTTCCGCGGATGCCGGCCGAGCGAATTGCGGCGGAAGAGCTGTCGCTCCTGCCTCCCGCTCGGCCCCATGATGGTGATACGAGCCATGCCCCCTCACCAGGCTACCTGCGGGGCACTCTGGTCGCAAAGATGGAGCGAACCGCGCTATTGCAGGGCGGCGTCCTTCGCCTTGGTCTCGGCGATGAACTCTTCGACGGCAGCCCTCACAGGGCTGGCGAAGTAGACCTTCTGGTCAGCGATTTCGCGCAGAGCCGTTACGATGGGCTTGTTCTTGCTGTACACGAGCGCCGGGGCGCCCTTGATGAGCTGACGAGTCCGCCGCGCGGCCAAAATGACCAATGCAAAGCGGTTTTCTTCGTGGATCAAGCAATCTTCGACGGTAACTCGTGCCATACGGGCCGGAGGCTAGCAGGCTTCGCAAGCCCGGCAAATCCTGCTTTTCGAGGACTACGAGAAACCCTCGAAACATGCCTTGACTGGCCGAAGTTGAGGGTTAGGTTGGCGGCCAATCAGCACTCGCACATGACGAGTGCTAGCCAGTTACCGAGCAGCTAACTGCTCGAAATGGAGGGACTAAATGGCCATTCGTCCATTGCATGACCGTATTCTGGTCAAGCGAGTCAAAGAAGAAGACACAACCAAGGGCGGGATCATCATTCCGGATTCCGCCAAAGAGAAGCCCATCGAGGCCAAGGTCGTCGCGGTAGGTACCGGGCGGCTTCTCGATAGCGGAGAGGTCCGGGCGCTTGCCGTGAAGAAGGGCGATCTCGTCCTGTTCGGCAAGTACGGCGGCACGGAGGTCAAGATCGATGGTGAAGAGCACCTCATCCTCCGTGAAGACGACATCCTCGGAATCATCGAATAGGAGACTGAAGAATTATGGCTGCTAAAGAAATCATTTACGATACTGCCGCACGCGATCGCATTCTCAGTGGTGTGAACGCGCTCGCGAACGCCGTGAAGGTCACGCTCGGTCCCAAGGGCCGCAACGTCGTGATTGAAAAAAGCTTCGGCGCACCGACCGTCACCAAGGACGGCGTCACGGTCGCCAAGGAGATCGAGCTCTCCGACAAGTTCGAGAACATGGGCGCCCAGATGGTGCGTGAGGTTGCTTCGAAGACCTCCGACGTCGCGGGTGACGGAACCACCACCGCGACCGTGCTTGCCCAGGCGATTTTCCGCGAGGGCACCAAGATGGTCGCCGCGGGTCACAACCCCATGGAGATCAAGCGCGGCATCGACGCCGGCGTGGCGAACGTCGTCGCGGGACTCCAGAAGCTTTCGAAGGCCACCAAGGATCCGAAGGAGATCGCACAGGTCGGCACGATCAGCGCGAACGGCGATCGCACCATTGGTGAGATCATCGCCGAGGCGATGGAGAAGGTCGGCAAGGAAGGCGTCATCACCGTAGAAGAGGCCAAGGGCCTCGAAACGGAGCTCGACGTCGTCGAAGGTATGCAGTTCGACCGAGGCTACCTCTCCCCCTACTTCGTCAGCGACCCCGAGCGCATGGTGGCGGAGATCGAAGACCCCTACCTGCTCATCGTCGAGAAGAAGATCTCGAACATGAAGGACCTCCTGCCGGTTCTCGAGGCGATTGCCCGTCAGCAGAAGCCCCTCATCATCATCGCCGAGGACGTCGAGGGCGAGGCTCTTGCCACGCTCGTCGTCAACAAGCTCCGCGGCACCCTACAGACCGCGGCCGTAAAGGCGCCTGGCTTCGGCGACCGCCGCAAGGCCATGCTGCAGGACATCGCCGTTCTCACCGGTGGCACCGTGGTGAGCGAGGACCTCGGCATCAAGCTCGAGAACGTCACGCTCAACGACCTTGGCCGAGCCAAGCGCGTCACCATCGACAAGGAGAACACCACCATTGTCGACGGCGCGGGCAAGAAGAAGGACATCACGGGCCGCATCGACACCATCCGCAAGCAGATCGAGGAGACCAGCAGCGATTACGATCGTGAGAAGCTGCAGGAGCGCCTCGCCAAGCTCGTAGGCGGCGTCGCGGTGATCAAGGTCGGTGCAGCGACCGAGGTCGAGATGAAGGAGAAGAAGGCGCGCGTGGAGGATGCCCTCCATGCGACTCGTGCGGCTGTCGAAGAGGGAATCGTCCCTGGCGGCGGCGTTGCGCTCATCCGAGCGCAGGGCGCTCTCGACAAGCTCGACGTCAGCGACGAGCAGAAGGTCGGCACGGCCATTCTGCTTCGCGCCATCGAAGAGCCCCTTCGTCAGATCGCAGCAAACGCAGGGCTTGAAGGCTCGATCGTCGTGAACGAGGTTCGTCAGGGCAAGGGCGCCTTCGGCTTCAACGCAGCGACCGAGGAGTACACCGACCTCGTGAAGGCCGGCGTCATCGACCCCACCAAGGTTGTGCGCAGTGCGCTTCAGAACGCGGCTTCGGTTGCGGCGCTGATGCTTACTACCGAGGCACTCATCGCGGAGATCCCGAAAGACGATCCTCCGATGCCTGGCGGCGGCCATGATCATGGTGGCGGCATGGGCGGCATGGGCTTCTAAGTCCTGCTTTGCCAAAGAAGGGCCGGACCAGCATATGCTGGCCCGGCCTTTTCTTTTTGTTCTTCCCGAGCGCTCCATGCCGCTCGCAGACCCGTGCTAGGCTCCTTCGGTGGGAACCTCCGCCGGCAAGCTTGCCGAGTACCGCCGTCGTCTTCGCGTCGCAGCGGCGACCGTGCTGGCCGTGCGCATGCTCGCTGCAGCAGCCGGGGCCGGACTCGTCTCCTTTGTCCTGATCGCGTGGGTCCTCGGCCCGATGACGCCGACCGTCTGGCTGGCCGTTGGGTGGGCGACGGTGTTCGCCATCGTGGCCGGCGCAGTCGCGTGGTCGATCAAGCCACTCTTTCGACTGGGGGGCCATGGCGCTCTCGGACTGGTCGCTCAAGGGGAGCCCGCCCTGCTCTCCCCCCTCCAAACCGCATACGAGCTTCGAGACGCGGATGGGTTCTCTCGCGAACTGGTCGTTGCTCAGCGTGTGGGCGTGCTTCGCACGCTCGAGGGTTCTCCCGCTCGTCGCTTCATCCCATGGAACTGGCTCGCGCAGCCGGCGCTTGCGGCCGTCGTCGTGATGGCCGCTGTCGCGTGGTGGTCGCTTGGATTCGACCGCGTGGAAGCCGGGCGTTATGCGCTCCTTCATTCCGAACGCACCGTCATCGAAGGCGCTCGAACAAGCCACGTGGTCGGGTATACCAGCGCGGAGCTTCTGTTCCCGGAGTACATGGGCCGCCAGAACGCGCCAGCCGCCGATGCGGATCAGCTCGTCGTTCCTCGGGGGACGGCCGTCGAGTACAGCATCGGGCCCATCGGCAATGCTGCGCGCGTCGTGGTCGAGCTTCCTGGACGCCATGTCGAGGCAGACCGCGCAGGCGATCAATTTGTCGCCTCGTTCGTGGCCGACACCGACGGGCCATTCGAGATCTTCGTCGAGTCGACCGGTGGCGAGCGGCTGGTGGATTATCGGGCGCGAACGATTCGGGTCGAGGTCGACCAGCCGCCCGAAGTGCGGCTCTCCCGGCCCGCAAAGGACCTGGTCGCAGAAGAGCGCCAAGCAATCCTCGTTCAGTACAGTGCCGGGGACGACTACGGAGTTCAGGAGCTCACGCTCATCATCAAGCTTCCGAGTGGCGAGCACCTGCGAAGGCCTCTCGTTACCACCGCCGAACCCATGCAGAGGGATGCATTCGGCGAGACCGTGATTCGCCTCGAAGAGTTCTCGCTTGCTCCCGCAGACGCCGTGACGATTTGGCTCGAGGCCAAGGACGCAAACCGCGTCGACGGACCGGGTGTGGGTCGTTCGCTGGAGCGCACGTTGACGTTGGCGTCCGACATCACGCGACGGCGCGATCGCATCGCCGAGCTCGAGCAGCTTCTCGACAGTCTGCTTGCCACCTTGGCCTATCGCCTCGAGAAGCCCCTGCCGAAGCCGTACGAGGAGGCGTCTCGTCGTCGCCTGTCCGCTTCGGGTTTCTATCAGCGCATCGTGGGGCTACTGGCCAACGTGGGTGACCACCCTGGTCCCCGAACGGTGGCCTTGCTCCTCGATATGCGAAAGCGACTCGCGCGTATGCATCAGCGCGAGGCCGTTGCGTACCGCTCGGCCGAGCTCGCGAACAACCGTCTGCGCTCTGACAAGATGATCGTGCAAGAGCTCGAGAAGGACACGCTGATCGTCGCGGACCTCATCAGTGAGGCGCGCCTCAACGATGCGGCCGAGATCGCACGAGAGATGCAGCAGCTCCGCAGCGAAATCGCTTCCCTCATTGGCGAGCTCAGGCGTGGCCAGACCCCGGAGCTTCAGCGCGCGCTCATGGCGGCTTTGGACCGCGCCGAGCGAAGGATGCAAGCGCTTCAGGAACAGCTCCGTCAGGCCATGCAGTACGTGCCAGGCGAGTTCGTGAACCGCCAGGCGCGGCAGGCCAGCACCTCGACCGACGCGCTTCGTGACGTGCGGGAGGCGCTCGCCAAGGGAGACCTCGACGCTGCAGAGGCAGCCCTTACTCGACTCGATCAGATGATCGAGTCGATGACGCAGGCCCTCGCACAAAGCGAGGACTCCTTGGTCGAAGCCAAGTTCGGGCCAAGGGAGCGCGCGCTCATGGAAGCCATGGACACGATTCGCGACCTCGAGGTCGAGCAGAAGAGGATGGCCGACAAGGCCCGTCGAGTCGGAGACAGAGCTCTCGAGCGAGCTGCAGGAGGCGACGGAGCGATGGGTTCCGAGATGCGCGAGGACTTGAACGAGATCGCGGGCGACGTTTCACAGATGCTTCGCGACATCAATGGCAGCGCACTCGGCCCCTACGAGAGCAGTCTTCGCACACGTGCCGAGGAGCGCCTGAAAGATTTCGGCAAGGCGCTCGAGAGCGGGGACGTGGGAGAAGCGATGTCGATGGCCGATCGGGTCGCCCAGGCATCCAATGCGCTCGCGAAGGACCTGGAGCTGTCAGCGATGATGTACCGCGGTCGGAACGGTCGAACGGCGGAAGCTGCCACGAAGGCGCGCGAGGCGGCGGCACGAGCACAGGACCTGCAGAACGCGGCTCGCGGTGCAGTGCCCGACGTTTCCGGTGCCCTCACGGACAAGGAGCAGGAGCAACTCGGAGAACAGTCCGGCGCGCAGCGTATGGCTCGGCAAGCCGCCCACGACCTCGCTCGTCGCCTGCGTGAAGAAGTCGGCGGGGTGCCCGTGTCGGAACAGACAGCGGAGCAGCTCGAGGCGATTGAGCGGCCAATGGACCGCGCGGCGAACGCGCTCGAACAAGGGGACCCCGTCGAGGCACACAAGCAGCAGCAAGCCGCGGCCGACCAGTTGCGCCGGCTCCGTCAGAACCTCGAATCACAGCAGAAGAACACCTCGGCCGGGCAAGGCGGCAAGGAGTCGGGTCGCGGTTCGAAGAAGGACAAGCGGGTCGAGATCCCCACGGGTCGCTCGAAGGCGGACGAGATGGCCTGGCGCCGCCGGGTGCTCGACGCGATGAACGGACGCCCGCCCGCTGGTTACGAGAAGGCCGTGGACGACTACTACGAAAGGCTTCTCCGATGACGCGAGTCGGGCTCTTGCTGACCTTTGTCGTGCTCGCTTCGAGCGTCACGCCCGTGTCCGCTGACAAGGCGAACAAGGCGAGCAAATCAGAGGTCCTCGATCTCCTCGAGGGTGCCCTCGCGGCGGGCGAAGGTGTGCCCGCACGAGCGTTGCTCGATCGCTATCTAGCCGAGAACGGAACCTCTTCGCGCACATCAGAACTCGAGATTCTCACCAACTACTACACTGGCGAATACGAGGCGGCGGCCGAGGGCGTTCTGGCCCTTCGCGCGGACCCGCGAGCGCCAGCCGACTTGGGGAACTTCGCCGACGTGATCGTCGACACCTTCGAGACGACGAAAGGCTACGAGGTCTTCCGACATGAGAACTTCGAAGTCTGGTACGAGCCGGGGGCGGACGAGATTCTCGTTCCGTATGCGATCGATACCCTGAAGGCCGTCGCCGAAGCGCTCGAAGAGGAGCTTGGGGTCGAGATGGTGAGCCCGGTCCGGCTGGAAATCTATCCAGACGCCGACTCCCTGGCACGGGTCTCGACCCTTTCGGTCGATGCGATCCGGACCACTGGAACCATCGCGCTATGCAAGTGGGGGCGGCTCATGATCGCATCCCCTCGGGCCTTGATGCACGGTTACCCCTGGCTCGATACGATCGCACATGAATACGTTCATCTCGTGCTGACCAAGGCGACGCTCGACCGCGCCCCCGTGTGGCTGCAAGAGGGCGTTGCGAAGTTCTTGGAGACCCGCTGGCGCAAGGAGTCGGCGAGCTTGCCGAACGAGCCTGCGTCGCGCCGACTACTCTATGAAGCCGCCATGACCAACGAGCTGCTGGATTTCGATCAGCTTCATCCTTCGATCGCGCTTCTGCCGACGCAGAAGGCGGCGTCGTTGGCATTCGCGCAAGTCTCTTCATTCATCGCTGTGTTTTATGCCGAGTACGGAGCCGAGGGATTGCAGCAGGCGCTCGGTCGGGTTGCCGACGGTGAGGATGCGCGGAAAGCACTTGCCCAGGTTGCAGGCGTGCCTTGGCGGACGCTCGAGGGTCGATGGAAAGACGGGCTCGCCGAAGCCCCGGAAGCGCCTGCGGCGCGACTCATGCACCGCTACCTCAGTGGAGAGGCGAGCGAGCAAGACGAGGTCGCGAGCGTGGAGCTCGAGCGCGCGCGCAAGTTTCTCCGACTCGGCGATCTTCTTTGGGCAAGGCAGCGAGCGACCGCTGCGTCGGTCGAGTACGGCAAGGCGCATCGCGCGGCTCCTGGCGATCCGGTCGTCGCGTCACGCTACGCACGTTCAGCCATCGCCGGCGGCCGGCCGGCGGACGCGATCGCGCCCCTCAGCATGACCCTGAGGCTCTATCCGACACATGCGCCGGCTTTGTCGAGCATGGCGACCGCCCAATACCGCATCTCCCGACCGGAGGCCGCGAAGGAGGCCGCGTACCAGGCGATCGCGCACAATCCGTTCGACCCGCAGCCACACTGCATCTTGTCGAACCTCTCGGTTCCGCAGGCCGAGCACGAAGCCTCGGTATGCTCGAAGCTCGGCGGCCTTCGGGAGTGATGTGGCAATTTCATCCGCGTAGCGCTAGAAGGACCCCGTGAACGAACCAGCCCGCACCAGCACGCCGCCGTCGCCCCGCGACTCCGATTCCGACGTGGCGAGTGTGCAGCGGCTCTCGGCAGCGCGCGACGAAATCGTTGCTCGTCTTCGACAACGCATCATCGGCCAAGACGAGGTCGTCGAGCTCTTGTTGATCGCCCTTTTTGCTCGCGGCCACGGGCTTTTCGTCGGCGTGCCCGGTCTCGCAAAGACCCTCTTGATCACGACCCTGGCAGACGCGCTCTCACTGCACTCCAATCGAATCCAGTTCACGCCCGACCTGATGCCCAGTGACGTCACCGGGACCGACGTTCTCGAGGACGACGCGTCGACGGGCAAGCGCCACTTCCGATTCATACCAGGCCCGGTGTTCACGAACATCCTGCTCGCGGATGAAGTGAACCGCGCGCCACCAAAGACGCAGGCGGCGCTACTTCAGTCGATGGCTGAGGGGCAAGTGACGGCCAGCGGAAACACCTACGCTCTCGAGCAGCCCTACCTCGTCTTCGCGACCCAGAACCCGATCGAACAGGAGGGAACCTACCCTCTCCCGGAGGCGCAGCTCGACCGGTTCTTGTTCCAGATCGACGTTCGCTATCCGAGTCCGCAAGAAGAGGTCGAAATCGTCAAGCGCACCACCGCACCGATGACGACCACCATCACGCCTGTCCTGTCAGCCGCGGAGATCATCGGCTTTCAGGACCTGATCCCTAGAGTTCCGGTCGCAGACCACGTGGTCCAACATGCGGTCTCGCTCGTTCGAGCGTCGCGTCCGGAAGAGAGCAGCGCATCCGAGCTCGTTCGCAGAAACGTCGCTTTTGGGGCGGGTCCGCGTGCCAGCCAAGGTCTGATCATCGCCGCAAAGGCGCGCGCCGTGCTGCACGGCCGCTACGCGGCGGAGGTCGATGACGTGCGGGCGCTCCTCGAGCCAACGCTCATGCACCGGCTCGTGATGAACTTCCGGGCCGAGGCTGAAGGTGTCGGGGCCGCGGACGTCATCGCGGACATCAAGCGAAGCATCGAACCGTGACCCGCGCGCTCGAGCCGGAGCTGGCAGCTCGACTTGCCGGCCTCACGCTCCGATCGAAACGAACCGTCGATGGACTCCTTGCGGGGATGCATCGAAGCCCACACCGCGGGGCCAGCGCCATCTTCAAAGAGCACCGCGCCTACCGCCCCGGCGATGATCCCCGTTTGATCGATTGGCGCGCGTACGCCCGTTCCGATCGATATACGATCAAACACTTCGAGCACGAGACACAGCTCCGCGGGACGCTCGCCCTCGATGTGTCCCCCTCCATGCACTGGGGGAGCGGCGACGTCAGCAAGCTGGACTACGCAGCGACCCTGCTCGCAGCACTGGCCTACGTGTTGACGCGACAAGGCGATGCCGTGTCCCTCATCACGTTCGACGACGCGATCCGCGACCGGATCCCGGCCCGCTCCGGTCCGGCACACCTCGACTATCTCATGCGTCTTCTCGCGCAGCCTTCCGCGAGCTCTGGCACGACCGCGCTTCATGCCTCACTCGACAAGCTCAACGAACACGCTGGCCGCATGGGATTGGTCGTGATCGCGAGCGACCTGCTCGACCTCAGCGAAGACGCCCTCGAGCCGGTGGCCCGCATCCAGGCGCGAGGCCATCAGACCGTCGTTCTCCATGTGATGGACCCTGCCGAGATCGAATTGCCGTATGAGCAGCCGATGCGCTTCGAAGGTCTCGAGGGAGAACCGTTCGTCGAGGTCGACCCCAAAGGGATTCGACGCAGCTATCGGGAGGCCATCGATGCCTTTCTCGAAACCAGTCAACGGCGAGTCGTGGCGGGCGGAGCTCGCTACATGCTCGCCCGCACGGACACCCCGCCAGAGCACGTCTTGTTGCAGCTTCTTCGCGATCGGTGAGTCATGGGTTTTGGTCTTCCATGGGTGTTGGTCGGGCTGCTTGCGGTGGGGATTCCCATCGCCGCCCATCTTCTGCGGCGACAGAAGCTCCCGCAGCAGACCCTCCCGACGATTGCGTTTCTACATCGAATCCAGGCGACTCGGGCGTCGCGCCTTCGATTGGTGGACGCGCTTCTATTGGCACTACGGGTGGCGCTGGTAGCCGCTCTGGCCCTGGCGGCCGCCGCCCCGTTCCGAGTCGTCCAGTCGAACCTGCTCGATCGCGAGCACGCCCTTGCGCTGGTCTTCGACGATTCCCTTTCGATGGCCGCGATGGACGAGGGCCAGACGCTCATCGAGCGAGCGGCGGAGGTTGCGATCGACCAACTGCGCCGGATGCCAGAGGGGTCGGAAGTATCTCTTGTGTTAGCGGGAGAGCCGCCTCGGGTCTGGGTAAGACGGAGCGTCGAGCTGAACGTCGTGCGAGACGCCCTGGGTGAGCTCGAACCGAGGTCGACGCGCGCGGGCGCCTTGTGCGCGGCCGCGCGGACCGCGACCGAGCTTCTTCTCGAAAGTGAGCTTCCGGATCGACGCTTGCTGGTCGTTTCGGATTTCACCCCCGGCGCCAAGGCCGAGGATTGTGAGTGGCCGACACGCGGCGTGCGTGTCGCGTTCCAGCAGGTCGCGAGCTCGAACCCGGACAATCGCAGAATCTCGACGGTGGAGGTCAGCGGGGAGCGGGCCGCGCCAGGCGGTCTTCGTCTCGACGTACAGGTGGAAGGCTCGAACACTCGAGCCGAGCAGCGGGTTCGATTGCGGGAGCGGGGGCAGGAGACCCAGCGCGTTCCAATCGACTGGGGCGATGGTCGGGGCGAGGCCAAGCTCTCGATCCAAGGCGGTCCGAGCGATGCGGTGGTCGAGCTTCGGCTCGATCCCGACGACGTGTTGCCGGCGGACAACGTGCGAGGCGTGCTGCTCGGGTCGGACACCATCCACGTTCTACTAGTGGATGGAGACCCGCATCCCGATCCGCGGAAGCGCGAGACAGCCTTCATCGCACATGCGCTCGACGTCGCACCGCGCATCGGCCGCTCATTCGCCGTCGAAACGCTCGACGCGCAAGACCTTTCGGAGAGTGCGATCATCCGATCGGACGTGCTCGTGCTGGCGAATGCGACTCTCGATGAAAAGTGGCTGCCGCTCATCCAGCGATTCGTCGGCGGTGGCGGAAGCCTTTGGATCACGGCCGGTGACCGCATCAACCCGCGAGTCTATGGGAGCGTGCTTCGGGAGCTGCTTCCGGCTCGCTACACGGCCACGCGGACCGAAGATCGTCCCCTATCGTTGAGCTCGGACGCCTTGCCCGAGCTCGACCAGGCAAAAGTGGTGGCCCGAACTCCGATCGCAGAGACCGCGCTCGATGCGGTCGTAACGGCACGCTTTAGCGACGGGGCTCCGGCGATGGTCGAACACCGCTACCGAAGCGGAAGAGTCGCGATGTTCGCCACGACGATTGACGATGCGTGGACCGACCTTCCCTATCAACCGGTCTTCGTCCCGTTCGTCCTTGGGGCGCTAGAGCGCCTGGCCGGACGCTCTCAGCATTCGGTGACGCCATATGGAGCGGTGTCGCTCCCTGGTTCGACGAGCAGTCAACGCATTCAGGTCGTGACGCCGACAGGCCGCACGGTGGACCTGCCGGAGGCGGACCGAGTGGCTTTCCGCGAAACCTCGGAGATCGGCGCCTATCGCGTGCTGGTCAATGGCGTCAATGGTGAGCGGTTCGCGTTCGTCGTCGACGCCCCTGCCGAGGAGAGTGACCTGCTCGCGACGGATCCGCCCGAGACGCGAGGGGATACGGCAGAATCGGTCGAAGACGCATCGAAGGGCACCGAACAGCCTCTCACGCCTTGGCTGCTCCTATTGGCGGTCGGTCTTGCGTTCAGCGAGCTCTGGCTCCGTCAGGTCCGCCGAAGGTGAACCACGCGCTCGATGCGATTTATGTCTTGGTAGGTCTCGACGTGCTTCCAGTTCGTCGAGTGCTCCGCGATCGACGCGACGTCGGGCGCCTGCCCCGCGCCGATTTCCATGAGGATCTGCGCGCCCCGCGTCGTCGCTGAGCCGGCCTCCGCGATCAATGCTCGAACGACGTTGAGTCCGTCGTCACCGCCTTGGAGCGCCGTGTTCGGCTCATGGACCCGCACCTCAGCCTCGAGCCCCTTCAGATCTGCCGCTGAGATGTAGGGCGGGTTCGATAGAACGAAGTCGAAGGGGCCTTTCGAATCGAACAGGTCCGCATGCTCGAACCGAATCCGCTCGCCTACATCGAGCGCGCTTGCGTTCCTAGCGGCTACTGCGAGCGCGCGCTCGGAGATGTCCGTCGCGGTCACTTCGGCGAGCGGTCGTTCTGCTGCGATGGTGATGGCAATCGCTCCGCTTCCAGTTCCCACGTCGATGACCCGGCTCCCCGAATCAGAAGGGATCAGGCGGAGCGCGTGCTCGATGAGGGTCTCGGTGTCAGGACGAGGAATCAGCACGTCGGATGTGACCTCGAAGCGGCGGCCGTAGAAGTCTCGGTACCCGAGGATATAGGCGACCGGTTCACGGTCGCGACGGCGCATGACCAACGGGCGAATCGCGCTTCGCTCGGCCTCGAGAAGCGGGCGGCCCAGGTCGAGATAGAGACCGATTCGATCGATGCCGAGTGCGTTGGCAACGATGAGCTCCGCATCCAAGCGCGGGCTCTCGATGCCTCGCGCCTCGAAGTCCTTCGTGGCCCAGTCGAGGACGTCGCGAATGGTCCAGGTGCGTTCGCTCACGGTCTATCGCGTACGAACACGCATCTTTGGCTTGGGCAGAGCGCCCGCACCGGCGAGGACCTGTTTGGCCAAACGCGTCAGCTCTGGGCGCTGTCCTTTCTGGACGAAAGCGGCGACCATGTTGGGGTCGACCTCGAGCAGTTGCTCCATCGCTTCGCGAGCGCGTCCTCGTTTCTTGGTCGCCGTGTACGTGTAGACTTGGGCGCGAAGCAACATCCCCGAGACTTGACCAAACTCTTTGTCCTTCGGATCGTAGGTCTCGAGCAGCTTCCTTGCTTCCTCTGGGCTTCCCGTGCGTGCGAACGATTCGGCCACGACCGCGGCGTACATCGCCTTCGCCCTTGCCTGCGGCTGTCGGTCGAGGCGGATCTCGTTGGCGAGCTCCCGCGCATCACGCGCTCTCCCCGTCATCAAGTAGAACATCGCCAGGTTGGCGCGAACGTCGTCCTGCACCATCGCGGGAGCCTTCTTGAGATCGATCGCCTCGAGAACCCGAATCGCTTCGCTCGGGTCTTCTTGGGCGACGAGTTGGGCCTGCGCGATGGCGTTGAGCGCGTCCTTCCCGCCTGGGGTCTGCCGCGCTCGAAGCTGCTCGAGAGCCGCCAGGCGGCTTTCCTTGTCCGTCGCCCCCTTGAGGATGGCAGCGATGTCCGCCGACTTTCGCGTCAGGCGCCACACCCAGATCAAGAACCCGAGCGCGACCAGCGTCAGAACGCCAGCGACGATGAAGCCGACGTAGCCGATGTTGGGCTGGAGAATGCCCGCGATGACCCAGAGCACCGCGAGCGCGAGCCCAACGAGCCCGAGCACCTTCCAGTTCATCTTGGGCTGCTCGATTTCCTCGAGCGCCTCGCCGATATCCTTTGGGGCCGCGGTGATTTGCTTTTTCGGCTTCGCCACCTGCGCGGGCTACCGCGAGCGCCTCGCAGCGGCAAGTCAACGGCGCGACTGGCACCTCAAAAGCACTGGAAAAGCAGACAAAATAGCTCCTCCCGAGGGGGTCGCATTGCCGCCTGTGAGGGCGCTCGCATAATTCCGGGGATTCCATCACCTGGGCTAAGCTCGACCCCAAATACCCACGATGACTTGAGTTTGGCCCAGATTTGTGAATAAATATACTAACGCTGTATTTCGGTTAGGGAACACACGAGTATGAGTAGAAACAGACTGGGCGAGCTTCTCGTACGCGAGAAACGAATCAGCCTCGAGCAGCTTCGCGAGGCGCAGAAGCAGCAGAAGGATGACAACGTCAGCCTCGGCTACGCGCTGGCTCGGCTCGGTGCCATTTCGGACCAGGAGATCACCGACTTCCTGAGTGAGCAGTACCGCGTGCAATCGATCGACCTCTCCGAGTACGAGATCGACCGCGAGATCCTCAAACTGATCAGTCCTCAAGTCTGCGAACGCCACAAGATCATTCCGGTGTCGCGAGCAGGGAGCTCGCTCATCGTCGCGATGGCGGACCCGTCGAACCTCAATGCGATCGACGATGTGAAGTTCCTGACCGGGTACAACGTGGAACCGGTCGTCTCATCCGAGAGTGCCATTCTCTCCGCACTCGAGCGCGCCTACGCGCAGCCGGAGATCTCTTACGACGACATCATGGAGGGCTTCGACGAGTCCGAGATTGAAGTCGCCACACTCGACGATGAGGATAACCTTCTCGACCTCGAACGCGCTAGCGAGGACGCGCCGGTCGTTCGGCTGTGCAACGCGATTCTTCTCAATGCGATCAAGCAGGGTGCGTCCGACATCCACGTCGAGCCGTACGAGCGCGTACTTCGAGTTCGATACAGAGTGGACGGCGTCCTTCACGAGGAGATGACGCCTCCGATCAAGCTGAAGAACGCGATCGCCTCACGCCTCAAGATCATGAGCTCGCTCGACATCGCCGAGCGTCGATTGCCACAGGACGGACGCATCAAGTTGAAGCTCGGCAAGGGCCGGGAGATGGACTATCGCGTTTCGGCGGTCCCGACGCTTTGGGGCGAGAAGATCGTGCTTCGTCTCCTCGACAAGTCGAACCTCCAGCTCGACATGACGAAGCTCGGCTTCGATCAGAAACCACTCTCCGACTTCCGCGACGCGATTCACCAGCCATACGGGATGGTATTGGTCACGGGGCCGACGGGTTCTGGTAAGACCACCACGCTCTACTCTGCGATGTCGGACTTGAACGACGTCCAGACCAACATCAGCACCGCCGAGGATCCCATCGAGTTCAACCTCATGGGCATCAACCAGGTGCAAATGCACGAAGACATCGGCCTGAACTTCGCCGCGTCACTGCGCTCGTTCCTACGTCAGGACCCCGACATCATCATGGTCGGTGAGATTCGAGACTTCGAGACGGCGGAGATTGCGGTCAAGGCTGCGTTGACCGGTCACTTGGTCTTGTCGACGCTTCATACCAACGATGCGCCAAGTACGGTCACCCGTCTTTTGAACATGGGCATCGAGCCGTTCCTCGTGACCGCTTCCGTCAACTTGGTGCTGGCGCAGCGACTTGCGCGTAAGATTTGCCAGG
>Ga0316191_10000044_pt1 | contig 56126 bp, 57 predicted proteins | sample Eddworburr2cm_MG_FD_204928 | JGI IMG/M metagenome (GOLD analysis project Ga0316191, IMG submission 204928) | Coastal sediment microbial communities from Maine, United States - Eddy worm burrow 2 cm | ecosystem: Environmental > Aquatic > Marine > Coastal > Sediment | place: USA: Maine...
GACGTGGTGTACTGGGTGCTGCCAATGGTGCAATCAGGCAGGTTGTCAGACTAGCTGCTCCTGGCTTTCGGTTTGGGCTGTCGCTTCAGGGCTCCTGGATTCGCCAGACTTCGAAAAACCAGTCTTTCTGGCCGGCAGCCTTGTGGTTGAGCCCGATAAAGTACGTGTGGCCGGCTTTGAACTCGTATTCCAGTGCCGGAACATCCCGGGGCGATCCACGGAAGGTGGAGCAGTTTCTGCTGTCAACCCGTGCGGTTCCCACCAGGGTATGCTTGCCGGGTTCAATGTCGAAACCCATGGCGTTCTTCCGAACCAGCTTGCCGTCTATATTGTAGACATCGATCGGCGCAATACATTGAACAGGCTTGGCCGTATCGGTAATGACGCGGGCCATTTCCTTATTTGCCACAGCGCTGAATGGCAATAACAACAGGAAAACAATCGCTGGTATCCGTGTGAGCATATAGCCTCCGCCGGGTGGTCATGTGTGGATGCCCTATAATCCACGATTAGTTTATGTTCATCAAGGCTGGACGATGAGGAGCAGGCCATGAATAAGTCATGTGTATCAGGGTGGGTATTGCTTGGCCTGCTGACAGTGGGCTCACCGGGCCTGGCAGACCAGGAAGCTGATGAACTTGTGATTCGGCACGTGTTTCCCAGCCTGGACGGATCTATCGTAGCAGAGCGCGTTCTGGACGGGATTTCCCAGCCCGTGGCGCTGGAATTTCTGCCGGACGGAAAGGCTCTTGTCCTGCAGAGGGATCGCGGGCTCATTACACTCGCCGATTTTACTACCGGGGAGAAGACGGATATCGAGGGCCTTCCGAAGATGGTCGTATTCAGCGACGCCGGAGTGCACGATGTTGAGTTGCATCCGGATTACGCAGAAAACGGGTGGATTTACGTCACCTACTCGGAAGGTGAAGAGGTGCACAGTACAGTCGTGCTCGACCGGTTTCGCCTCCAGGGTGCTAACGCGGTGAACGTAGAACGGATTTTCACTGCAGACGCCTATTCTGAAACCGCCTATCATTTTGCGGCCAGGATCAAGTTTTTGGAGGGCCGGTTATTCGTCAGTATTGGGGACCGTCAACATCCGCCCACCGCACAGGACAACAGCAACCATGCAGGCACAGTGGTGCGTTTGAATGACGACGGATCGGTTCCGGCAGACAATCCTTTCGTGGGGAAAGAAGAAGCCGGGCAACCAAAACCGCGGCCAGAAATATGGAGTTATGGTCACCGTGACCCGCAGGGCTTGTTTGTCCATCCGGTAACGGGTGACTTGTGGCTGCATGAACATGGCCCACGAGGTGGCGACGAACTGAATCGTGTGATCAAGGGCGGCAATTACGGTTGGCCGGTAGTTTCGTTCGGATTCGAGTACGACGGTGGACCGGTCGGGATGGGGATACCGTGGCAGGAAGGTATGGAAATTCCCGCTTGGGTTTATGTTCCATCGATTGCGCCCAGTGATCTCGTTATCTACCAGGGCAATATTTTTCCGGAATGGAAGGGCAATTTCCTGATTGGCGCCATGGCTGGCCTGCACCTTAATCGCCTGGTGGTGCGCCAGGGTGAGGTGGTTGCCGAAGAGCGGCTGGTCCATCGCCTGCTGGGCCGCATTCGGTCGATTGCCATAGACGAAAAAGGATATGTTTTCCTCGGCAGTGACAATGGCGAAGTCTGGCGTCTTCGGCCTGAATAATTAGCTATTGAATCCGGCGCTCAGTAGTGGCATTTTTGCATTATGGAACACACCTTCAGCCCTGCCTATCCTGAACCGCTGGACGCCATCGTACTGGCTGGCACGGACAGTAACCCGAAACGGATGATCAAAGGACAAAACAAAGCCTTTCTGAAAGTGGGCGGAAAGATTTTGGTGAACCGTGTCGTAAAGGCTTTGGAAGATGCGCTGACCATTGGAAAGATATATATCGTCGGCCCCGGGGATCGCCTGCGCGAGGCGCTTGAAGGATTGACCGGTGAAATTAACATTGTCGAACAGAGCGGTGATCTTCTTGCCAATGCGTGGGGCGCGATCAGGGCGTCTGAGGAACGGCACCGCCAGGAGCATGGAGTTGACGATCCGCTCCGCCCACTGCTGTTTATTTCGTGTGATTTGCCGCTGATTTCCAGCGAGGCAGTTGATGATTTTGTCGCGCGTTGCGCTTTGGAAGACAGCAGAGCAGAAACCAGATACGCCATGCTTTCGGGGGTCGCTGAAGAAGCATCGCTTTGCCAGTTTTACGGTGCAGGTGGGCATGATGGTATTCAACGGCCCTATGTGAATTTCAGTGACTGCCGCGTGCGCCTGGCCAATATCTATGTCGGCCGGCCACGAACACTGGAGAACCAGCAGTTCCTGGAAACCGGGTTTGCACACCGAAAAGCGGAAAAACTGAAAAATGTCGTGATCCTGGTCTGGAAATTCCTCGGCCAGCACGGTGGTTGGCGGGCAGCCTGGATCACGCTGAGACTGCAATTAACGCTGGCTCTTTCAAAGAAGCAGGGCAGGCTTTACCACTGGCTAAGACGTTATAACAAGACGGAAGACGCGGAAAAATCCTGTGGCGATGTGCTGGGTGGAGGTGTGAAAATGGTCATCACACCTTACGGTGGCCTGAGCCTGGACATCGACAATGAAGAAGACTACCAGGTACTGAGTGAACGGTATGAGGAATGGTCCAGGATCGGACCGGCAGAGACAATCTTCTGATTCAGGGGGAAGCGGCGCGGCTTGACGCCAACAGGGTTTCTTCACTGCCGTTGCCGGCCGGTACCAGCATTTCGAATGCCATTTGCCAGAAAGTAGTTGTAATGTCACTGATGCTGCTGCCCTCGACATTCATCAGTACCGCCACTCCAATGCCGTATGTTTCAGACCAGGCGATATCAGCGCGGTAGCCGGAAACCCAGCCGCTGTGATAAGCAATTTCATTAGGTCCTAACTGGTAGAGCCGCCAGCCCAGGCCATAGTGGGCATCCGAGAGCATGTCCCGCCAGTATTTACGCCGCTTGTCGCGAGTGGTTTTAACTCTCGGGCGGGTCAGGTTGTCAATGACTTCCGGGCGAATCACTTCAGGGTGACCGCCCAATTGTGCTGTCAGCCATTTACTCATGTCCAGTGCGCTGGCGTTTACGCCGGCTGCCGGCGCCACCCGGTAGTAATTGGGCTTAACCTTGACCGTTTTCCACTGTCCCCGGCTCTTGACGTGGGGCTTGGCATGGTTGGGGTTATTGATGAATGACTCGTAACCGACCGATGCGGTTCTCATGTCCAGCGGCTCGAATATTTTTTCAATCATCAGATCATTGTATGAGCGGTGCGTGGTTTTCTCTATGACAGGCTCAATGAGGCTGAAAATGCTGTTTTGATAGGAGTAGCATTCACCCGGCGAACAAATGTATGACAGCTTACGATATTGATCCTGGATTCGGTCAATCGACAGGCCATCCTCGATAAGATTGTCATAAGCATGAGGTATCAGGCCGGTGCTTTGTCCGAGCACGTGTCGGATGCGAACTTTGCCCGCATCTCCATTGATCCGGAAATCCGGAACGTAAGAAACCACGCGATCATCCCATCCGAATTCACCTTCACTGACCAGTACGCCGGTAAGGCCTGCGGCGAAAGTCTTGGACACTGAAGCGATCCTGAAGGTGGTGTTCTCGTTAATGGGGCTCTTACGGCTGGTGTCTGTATGTCCTGCCGTGCCGATCATCACCAGACCTTCGCGTGTGGCGACGGCAAACGCTGCACCGGTGACGTTGGCTTCGGCGACACGTTGTTCAAAATAACTGGCGAATTGCCGGGCGAGCTCCTTTTCAGCAGCCTGTTGGGCATTCTCTGCGGAGAAAACGGGGGTGACCTGCAAGCACAGGCAAGCGATTCCTAAAACCTTCAGGGTTCTTTTTTTCATCCCTCTTTCGGGCCCTGTTTTCCTTGGTTGTTCATCATTCTAGCCCCAAACGCCTGTAAATTGCACGCAGATCAATAGCCTGCCAGCATGTCGTAGAATTCTGAATAATGGAATCTGGGCCATTTCAGGGGCTCAAAAATGACGCAGGCAGGTTCAAATTGCCGATAATGGACATCAGGAAATGAGGTAATGATGGATCTTAAAAACATGGAGCAAGCAGTTCTTGATTGCCTGGCACTTAATTACGGGCTGGGAGGTACGCTCGTGCGCCTGTCCGGGGAGAATCTGAACTACCTGCTCAGAAGGGAAGGGGGGGTGTCGTACGTCGTCAAAATAGTGGATGACGACATGCCTCCGGAGGTAGTTGAGATGGAAAATGAAGCATTGAACCATGCGGTTTCCCTCGGATTTTCGTACAAATTGCCCAAAATCAGAAAAAATATCGATAAGAATATAGAAACCGGAATTACAATTCCTTTAAATGGGCTATATAGGTTAAGATTAATCAGTTTAATAGAAGGTAGAGAGCTTCAATCTTTTACTGATATATCAGTAAAAATGATGGAAAATGTCGGAAAAATGATCGCCGAGCTTGGCCTGGCGATGAAAGGGTTTGATCATCCGGCCGCACACCGCACACATCGCTGGAACCTCGTGGACACAGGGATGCACCGGGACAAGATATCGCTCGAATCTAACCCAGAAAAAAGGCGCCTTCTTGAGTGGGGATTTGAAGCCTGGGCAGAAGTGGAAAGTACGCTTCACAGCATGCCCTGGCAGTTCATTCACGGTGATCTGAACCCTGAGAACATCCTCGTTGAGGGCGACCGCATCAACGGCGTCGTCGACTTTGGTGACTGTTGCATGAATCCAGCGGTTTGTGACCTCGCCATCAGCATCACATATTTCATGATGAACCAGCAAAATCCATTGAATTCGGCCAGAGTCGTGGTGTACGGCTATGAACAAATCCGTCCACTGGACGAAAGGGAGCGGTCCTTGTTGCTGCCCCTGGTCTGCGGAAGACTGGCGACATCAATTGCTATCTCGTTGTCGCGCCGGTTGATCGATCCGCATAATCCGAACTGGTTCCAAAGCGAGGGTGCGGCCTGGCGTCTGCTGGGGCAAATGAGGGACCTTGGCCAGGATAAAGGGATTCCGGGATAAAAAAACGGGCGCTCCAGGCGCCCGTCCGGGGGTATTGTTGTCGGGGCTAATCCGCCTCTTTCGGCTGGTGATCTTTTTCCAGCTGTTGCTGGACTGCGTGCGGAACCGGATCATAATGGCTGAACTCCATGGTGAAGCTGCCCTGGCCCTGGCTCATGCTTTTAAGCTCTGTGTGGTAATCACTGAGCGAACTCAGGGGCATATCGGCAGTTACTGTAACCTGTCCGCCACTCAGACTTTCCGTACCGCTGATGCGGGCGCGGCGGCCGGCCAGGTTGCCGGTCACATCACCCATCACCGCGTCGGGAACCGTGACATCTACGCTGACGATGGGCTCCAGGATCTGCGGGCCCGCATTGTGGATGGCATCCAGAAATGCGTTCCTGGCGGCGATTACGAAGGCAATTTCCTTGGAATCCACCGGATGGAACTTGCCGTCATAGACGGTCACTTCCACGTCCTGCAACTGGTAACCGGCGATGGCGCCCTCGGTCATGATCTGCCGGATTCCTTTTTCGACCGCGGGGATCAGGCTGGTAGGGATCGAGCCACCGACGACCTTGTTGACGAATTCGAATCCATCGCCCCGCGCCAGCGGTCTGATGCGGAGGAATACTTCTCCAAACTGGCCTGCACCACCGGTCTGTTTCTTGTGGCGGTAATGACCTTCTGCGGGACGTGTAACCGTCTCACGGTAGGCAATCCGCGGTGGCCGCGTATCGACCTCCACGTGATATCGGCCATTCATCCGCTGCAGCATCACGCGCATGTGCAGTTCACCCAGTCCCCGGATTACGGTTTCATTCAGTTCCTGGTTGTGTTCGACCCGGAAGCAGGGGTCTTCCTCGGTGAGCTTGTGAATGGATTGCGCCAGTTTCTGTTCCTGCCCCCTGCTGCTGGGCTCCACGGCAAGCCCATACATGGGCTGGGGGAAATCCAGTGGTTTGAGGTGGAAATTATCCTCTTCATGGGAGTCGTGCAGAATGGCATCGTAGTGAATTTCTTCCACCTTGGCCACGGCACAGATGTCGCCTGGTATCCCGGAATCGACTTCAATGTGCTTTGCGCCCTGCAATTTGAACAGGTGCCCGACCTTGAAAGGTTTGCGGCTATCGCCGATAAAAAGCTGGGTATCAGGCCTGACCGTACCCTGGTAAATCCGGAAAATACTCAGTTTTCCAACAAACGGATCGTTCGTGATCTTGAACACATGGGCAACGACATGGCCATTGGGATCGGGTTTTACTTCGACTTCTTCAGCAGCTTTTCCTTCACCTTTGAGGATCGGCGGCTTATTGCCTTCAAGGGGGTTCGGTAGCAAGCGGCGGCAGAACCGGAGAAATTCACCGAGGCCTGCCCCGGTCAGTGCCGAAGTGAAACAGATCGGAACGAGGTGGCCTTCGCGCAGAGCCTGCTCAAAGGCATCGTGCAGATCATCGCGCGTCAGTTCCTCGCCTTCGAGGTATTTCTCCATGAGCTCTTCGTTGACCTCGACGACCTGGTCGATGATCGCTTCATGTGCTTCGGCCAGGGAAAAAATGTCGGTATCGCCTTCGGTGCTAAAGAAACAGTCTTTGACCGTACTGAGATTGTCAGCCGGCAGGTTGATCGGCAGGCATTCGGGGCCAAACTCCTCGCGAATGTTATTGACCAGCTTCGTCAGGTTGGTCCCTTCCTGGTCAATCTTGTTGATGATAATGATTCTGCACAGGCGGCGACGCTTGGCGCGGCGCATCAGGCGGCGGGTTGAAAGCTCAATGCCATTATGCGCATTGATCACCAGGGCAGTGGTTTCGGTTGCGCTCATGCCGGTCAGTGTGGGTCCACGGAAATCAGGGAATCCCGGGGTGTCTATCAGGTTGACGTGAATGCCCTCATGGTCGAGGCTGGCCAAAGCAGAGTCGAGTGAGCTCTGAAATTCCTTTTCGAGGGGATCGTGGTCGGTGGTCGTGGTTCCACGCTCGATCGTACCCGCTTCACCTATTTTTCCTGACTTGACCAGAAGCGCCTCAACCAGAGAGGTTTTGCCTGTGCCGGAATGTCCGACCAGGGTGATATTGCGGATGTCTTCAGTGCGATATTTCGGCATTCGGTAGTCCTGATTCTAATTTTATGAGACGGTCATCCTAGTACAGATTCATTGATGCGCCAAATCCCGGGGATGTCACCTGGTACCGCTGTTCAGCGACGATTCAGGGAATGTGAGTTAGCCTGATCCTGTATTAGCAGGACCGGGAAACATATTAGGCAGGAAATCCCGACGTGATCTTGATGTCGGTCAATCGAATCCGGCGGAAATATTTTTCGATTCGTGGAACTTGCCTGAGACACCCGTTGTCGTAGCTGATAGTTGCAGTTGAAGTTTGTTGAAACACTCCTCAAGGGTAGTCAGAGTTTACTGCACGACTCCCTCCTTTCACGGCGCCGTTTTCGGCGCCGTTTTTTTATCTCTCACCGGCAAAAAGAGGCAAACCGGTGGCACGCACCGGAAAATGCAGGGGAATTGCGAAATGTGGCTGTACAGTCCCCGGCTATTTAGGTAACGTTTCGGCATGCTTTTGACCCCTTCAACCCCGGTGTTTTCCCGTGTCTGAAAAGTGGATCGTTCTCAAGTTCGGCGGCACCAGCGTTGCCGGGCGGAAGCAGTGGGAAACCATATCCTCCATTGCACAGGCTAGGCAAGCGGAGGGTTTCCGGGTTTTGCTGGTGTGCTCGGCAGTGGCTGGCGTGACCAATCAGCTCAATGCACTGGCCTTTAAACCGGATTCAACCGGGCGCCGACAGGAGTTGCTCAATGTGCACCGGAAACTGGGCCGGGAACTGGATGTTGAAGAAAGCTCCTGGCTGGATGAGGCGGAAGCGCAACTAAGCCACTGTCTGCAAGACCTTTCCCACGATCCGGGCCCGATGCAACGAGCCGCGCTGCTCGCCCTTGGAGAATGGATGAGTACGCGTATCGGCTGTTGTTTTCTCCGACAGAATCTGGATGCCGGCTGGGTGGATGCTCGCGAAGCGCTGGAGATCGTCTCGGGCGAGGATTTGTCGCCCGCTCGCCGGTGGTTGTCCGCAGGCTGTCATGCGGCCGAAGCACCAGGGTTGGCGGGCCGGTGGTCGACGCTCAACCCCGTGTTGATCACCCAGGGGTTCGTGGCGCGAAGTCCGGATGGCAAAACCGCCCTGCTGGGCCGTGGTGGATCGGATACTTCGGCTGCCCTGCTGGCCGGGCGGCTTTCGGCCAGCAGGGTGGAAATCTGGACTGACGTGCCGGGCCTTTTCAGTGCTGACCCGCGCCTGACAGACAGCGCACGGCTTCTCAGGGAAGTGGGGTATTCCGAAGCACTGGAGATGGCTGCGAGCGGAGCAAAAGTAGTCCATCCGCGGTGTATCCGTGCTGCAGCGGCGACAGCAACCCCGGTGGTGATCCGCGACCTGAACCGGCGGGATGTGCCGGGAACACAGATCGGACAGCGGCAGACGCAGCAGCCGGGCATAAAAACCGTGACCTGTCAGCAGCACATGGCCGTCATCCTTCTGGAGAACCTGGACGCCCGTATCCAGGTGGGATTCCTAGCGGACGTATTCGATACGTTTCGCAAGCGGGGTATTTCCGTTGACCTGGTTGCCACGTCTGAAACTACAACCACCGTTGCCATCAACTGCGAAGCTAACCACCTTGGAAAAGACGAACTGGCCGACCTGGTGGAAGACCTGGCGGTCAGGTGCAAGGTCAGGCTGTTCCGGGAGTGTATTTGCGTCAACCTGGTTGGCCAGGGGGCCAGAACGGCGCTGGGTCGAATTCAATCGGTCATGAGTTATTTCGAAGAACGCCCGTTGCTGATGGCCTCCCAGTCTGCGAATGACCTGTGTCTGAGCCTCCTGGTCGAGGCTGGCGACCACGAGCAACTGTTAAGGAGCGCTCATGCTTCGCTGATTCCCCCTGACGACGGCAGGGACGATCCGGTTTTCGGACCCAGTTGGCGGCGGATCCAGGCCCTCGCGATTAGTGAGCAGGGCGCGTGAGCCTGCCCCGGTCACCGGCCATTCCAGACCCTCGCGAAGCCACCAGATTTCGTTTTCTTGGCTGTGATTACGATGCCGGGCAAGGCGTTGCCAGCCTCTCGTATGCATTTGACAATGGTCCCGAACTGGTAGAACAGATTACCTTTCCACATGCCCCCTGGCCACCCGAAGCCTCGCGCCAGGCATGTTTCCGCCGGGCGCTCGAAATGCTTTGGCTGATTGCCGGTGTGAGTTACTACAAGGCAGGTCTGAGTTCACAGATGGAGTTTGAGGATCCGCGCCTTGCTGATGGGCTGGAGACATTCCTGACCCGGCTCTATGTCGAGGGGCTGGCGGAATTTGGTTACGTAAACCAGGTCGATGTGGCTGCAAGTGTTCGCTTTCCGCCGGCCGGTTCAGGCAATCCATCGATGCAAAGGGAGCGTTCCCTGCTCCTGCCTGAACGTGCGCTGGTTGCCATGGGCGGTGGAAAGGATAGCCTGGTGGGTCTGGACCTTCTGCAACAGGCTGGTGTCCCTGTCATGCCGGTCTGTGTCGGCGGGTCAGACCTGATCAGGGAAACGGTTGAGGTTGCCGGCCTGCCATTGCTTGCCATCAGCCGCCGACTGGCGCCCGAGCTTTCCCAAATGAATCGGTCGGGTGCGCTGAACGGGCACGTTCCGGTGACTGCGATCAATTCGGCCATTCTGTTATGCGCCTCGATTCTTTACGGATTCCGCTACATTGTTTTTTCCAATGAACGATCAGCCGACGAAGCCACCCGGACGACGGCTGAAGGCAGGAAGATCAACCACCAGTATAGCAAGAGCTCGGCATTCGAGCGCGCATTCAGGGAAGTGATTGCGCAGCAGGTAAGTCCGGATATCGAGTACTTTTCCATACTCAGGCCATACTCGGAACTGGAGATCGTGCGGCGATTCTCCGGAATGCGGAAGTTCCACCCGGTATATTCCAGTTGTAACCGAAATTTCCATCTCGACGGCCCCCGGGTCGTCGACCGGTGGTGCCTGGACTGTCCCAAATGCCGGTTTGCGGCCCTCAGCCTTGCCTTGTACATGAGGCCGGATGAGGTCGCAGAGATTCAGGGCGGCGACTTGCTGGACGATGCGACGCAGGAAGCAGGTTTTCGGGCCTTGTGCGAACTGGGACAGGAAAAACCTTTCGAGTGTGTGGGTGAGGCGGGTGAAAGCCGCGCAGCCATGGCGGCCCTTGGATCACGCAGCGAATGGCGTCAGCACGCTATCGTCCGCATTCTCCTGCCGGAACTGGAAGGCCTGGTGGTGCCGCAGCTGGAAGACCTGTTGCGGCCGATAGACGAGCATTTCATACCGCCGTCGATACAGGCTGCTGTTGCCCCCCTGCAAGAGCTGGTGCCGGAGTGAAATGGAAATTCTGAAGCGAAGCAGGGTGGCCATTCTGGGGACCGGCCGGGAAGGGCAGGTCGCCTGGCGTCACCTGCGGGAAAAGTATCCCGACATTGACCTGGCATTGATTGACGAATCCTGTCCGGACCCGGAATTTGCCCGGCAATTGACCGGAAGGGATTCGCTGAAAACAGGCCCGCTTTCCGAGGCGGAGCTGGAAACCTTTGATGTGCTGGTGCGTTCACCCGGCGTCAGTCCCTACCGCAACAGCATGCAGCGGGCCCTGGCGGCTGGTGCCAAAGTCATCACGCCCAGCACGCTCTGGTTTGCAGAGAATCCATCTGCGAAAACCATTTGCGTAACCGGAACCAAGGGCAAGAGCACAACTTCGGCGCTGATCGCCCATATGCTCAAGGCCTGTGGTCTTCAGGTTTGCCTGGCAGGAAACATCGGTTTGCCTCTGTTGGCCTGTCAAGACCGGGAAGCAGACTGGTGGGTCATTGAGTTATCCAGTTACCAATTGGCCGATTTGCAGGCAAAACCTGATATATCAGTATTTCTGAACCTTTCTGCAGAGCACCTCGACTGGCATGGCAACGAGCAGCGCTATCGCCAGGACAAGCTGCGCCTGGTGGCGTTGGCACAAGCCCGTCCGGTCATTGCCAACGCTTCGGATGAGGCTCTGCACAAAAAGCTTGGTGGCCGGAAAAACACCGCCTGGTTCAATGCAGAAAAGGGATTCAGAGTAGTCGGATCGGACTTGTACGACGGCGATACCCGCCTGTCTGCAAAACCGCCGCCGGGTCTGCCGGGCAGGCATAACCTGGCAAACATCGCTGCGGCATTGACCGTGCTTCGCAGCGCCGGAGCCGAACCGCAAACCGGGCTGGAAAGTCTGCAGACATTCAGTTGCCTGCCGCATCGCCTGCAGTCCCTCGGTGAGCGCGGCGGAGTTCAGTTTGTCAATGACAGCATCTCTTCAACGCCGGTGTCCACGGCGGCTGCGCTGGAGGCATTCTTCGACCGGGAGGTGACATTGATCGTTGGCGGGTTTGACCGGGGGCTGGACTGGAAACCTTACATGGACACGGTCAGGAGCAGGCTGCCGCTGGCTATTATCGGCATCCCGGACAACGGGTCCCGTATAATTGCTGAGATGGAACAACTTGACATTATTCCCCGCAAGGGGCTGCATAGATGTCAGCAACTGTCCGAGGCGGTCGAGCTGGCTAAAAAGTTGACGCCGGCCGGGGGTGTTGCATTATTGTCACCGGGCGCGCCCAGTTTTCCACAGTTCCAGGACTACAGGGACAGGGGGCAACAGTTTGCGGGTCTGTGCGGGTTTTCATTCAATGAACGGGATGTTTTTTCCGCGGACACAAATAAGGCCGCGGGTCAGGGGTGAGGAGTGCAGAGTTTGCCCTGTTGGTTGAGGGAGAGACCATCCCGCGGCCTTAAGTAGATAGACCGCGTATACAGCAAAAAGGTTGCAAAATTTATTTCAAAGGAGCGATTCATTGTGAGTGATCCAATCCAGGAAGTCAGTGCTGTAATGCATACGAGCAAAGGTGACATAAAACTTCGTCTATTTGCTGATAAAGTTCCAGTAACTGTAGCTAATTTCGTTAACTTGGCAAATAGAGGCTACTATGATGGTCTGACCTTTCACCGGGTAATTCCCGATTTCATGATTCAGGGCGGATGTCCGCAAGGTACGGGCACGGGTGGTCCGGGTTACCGTTTTGAGGACGAATGCAGGCCGGACCTGAACCACGATACCCCCGGCAAACTGTCAATGGCCAATGCGGGCCCTGGAACCAACGGCAGCCAGTTTTTCATCACGCATGTGGCAACACCCTGGCTGGATGGCCGTCACACGGTATTTGGCGAAGTGCTGGACGAGGAAGACCAGGCTGTTGTGGATGCCATCGAAATGAATGACATCCTGGAATCGATCGAACTGGAGGGTGAGGCCGGCATTCTTGCCGCACAGGCTGAGCGAATCAACGACTGGAACGATCAACTCGGCTAATACTGACGGGACACGCTGTAAGACGCCAGGCTGATCATCGCATCTTTCCACTCTGACGGTGGAAGGCCGGCAAGAGCTTTCGCGGCGGTCCGGGAACGGCTACGTGCTTCGTCCATGGACTGTTCAAGGGCGCCGCTGCTCCGGATCAGTTCCACGATTTGGTCCATTCGCTCGATACCGCCCTGGCGGATGGTTTCATCGATGATGTTCAACTGGTCGGGATGCAGGGTTTTCCTGCACAGGATGAGTGGCAGAGTGGGTTTTCCTTCTGCCAGATCGTCCCCGATATTCTTACCTAATGTGTCGGCATCCGCCGTGTAGTCCAGCACATCGTCTGCGACCTGGAAGGCGGTACCCAGTTCACGCCCGAATTTCGCCATTGGCTCTTCCCATTGCGGCTCTGCGGATAATACAGCGCCCAACTGACAAGCAGCCTCGAACAACCTGGCGGTCTTTTTCTGGATGACGCTTAAATAGCGCGCCTCGCTGACTTCGGGGTCATGCATGTTCAGCAGTTGCTCCACCTCGCCTTCAGCGATGGTATTGGTGGCATTCGACAACACTTCCATGATGCGCATTGAGTCGATACCCACCATCATCTGAAAGCTCCTGGAATAGAGGAAATCTCCAACCAGGACGCTGGCGGCATTACCCCAGACAGCATGGACGGAATCTTTTCCTCGCCGCAAGTCCGATTCGTCAACCACATCATCATGCAGCAACGTCGCCGTGTGGATGAACTCGATAATGGCGGCCGCCACGATATGGTGCCGGCCCTGGTAGCCACAAGCCCGTGCGGCCAGCACCACCAGCATGGGGCGCAGACGCTTGCCGCCCGAGCCAATGATGTATTCGGCAATCTGCCGAATCAGGACGACGTTGGAGTCGAGGCTCTCCCTGATCAGTTGGTCTACCGACGACATTTCATCTGCGCACAGGTCAAGTATGTGCTGAATGTCCGGCGCAGGGGACTCACTGACGTCTTCTGTGGCGGTGGAGTGGGACATTATTTTCCTTTTCGCAGAATCTGCCCAATTATAAATAGGGCCAGTATGAACACAAGGCCGTAACACATATAATGCCCTTCCTTTCGGGAGTTCATTCTTGCCAGAAGACAAAGAAAAATCGCAGGAGCTCAGATACGCCGCCACCCTGTCGGGTGTCATAACGCTTCGTATGCTCGGCCTGTTCCTGATATTGCCGGTGTTCATGATTCTCGCCCAGGGGGTGAAAGGGTTTACACCGCAGGCTGCCGGTATTGCGGTCGGAATCTATGGCCTGACCCAGGCCGTGTTGCAACAACCTTTCGGCTGGCTTTCTGATCACTGGGGAAGGAAACCGGTGCTGTTGCTGGGGTTGGCTCTGTTTGCCATGGGCGGGGTTGTGGCAGCTATGGCTGATTCGATGAACATGCTGATCATTGGGCGGGCCTTGCAGGGATGCGGCGCCATAGCCGGTGTGGCGATGGCGCTGGCGGCGGATCTGACGCGTCCTGAGCGGCGTCCGGTCATCATGGCTATTATCGGCATTGGCATAGGCGGCGCCTTCCTTCTTTCGATGGGGTTGTCAGTGCCCCTGGCTACGCTCCTGGGTCTGCAGGGCCTGTTCTGGCTCACCGTGGTTTTCGCGGTCATGGGCATTGGTTTGGTTCTGACCATTCCAACCACGCCCATTCCGGTCGAAGAGCCCGTGCAGTCGGCTGACGTGGACATGCGGCCTGTATGGCTATTGGCATGTAGTGTTTTCCTGTTGCATAGCGCGATGACCTTGCTCTTTGTATCCTTGCCACCCATGCTGGTGACTGATTTCGGATTCAGCCTGTCAGAGCATTGGAAAATATATGTCCCGGCGATGACAGGATCCATCATTTTCATGCTGCCGGTTCTTCGAAAAGTAGGCTCCAGCGGATCCGAAGGCCGAATGCTTCCGTGGGCCTTTTTTATCCTCGCGCTGGCCATCGGAGTCCTGCCGGTCAGTTCGAACCTTGCCGCGCTGGGCTTGCTGCTGGCCATCTACTTCCTGGGGTTCAATTTGCTCGAAGCTTCCATGCCATCACTGCTTTCCCGTATCACGGGAAGCCGGGGCAGGGGTCGCAGACTGGGTATCTACAGCACGTTCCAGTTTCTCGGTGCTTTTTTTGGCGGAGTGACGGGTGGATGGTTGCTCGCACACTTCGGAAGCCAGGTGGCGTTGTTGTTGGCAGGGGGTATCTGCCTGGGCTGGGGAATGGTTCTGAAGTGGTCGTCACCGAGCATTTTTCCGACAGGAGCATCGCGATGACTGTGCTACAATTCCAGCACTAATTTTCAAGGAGATGCCTGATGGCACGTGGTGTAAATAAAGTCATTTTGGTAGGCAATCTGGGTGCGGATCCGGAAACCCGCTATACCGCAAGTGGTGCTGCAATTACCAATATTACAGTCGCAACCTCTGAGTCCTGGCGCGACAAGCAGACCGGCGAAAACCAGGAGCGTACTGAGTGGCACCGGGTGGTGTTTTTCAACCGCCTCGCGGAGATTGCAGGTGAGTATCTTCGCAAAGGAAGACAGGTTTATATCGAGGGATCGCTGCGCACACGCAAGTGGCAGGGGAAAGATGGACAGGACCGCTATACAACCGAAGTAGTCGCCAGCGAAATGCAGATGCTGGGCGGCCGCGCCGGAGAGGCTTCAGACCGCCCGGCCGGTGGAGGTTTCCGTGACAGCCAGCCGGCACCGCAGCGCCAGGCGCCTGCTCAGCCTGCTGCCGCCGCACCGGTTGAAGATAACTTCGCAGAAGACGATATCCCTTTCTGACCTGCAAGGAATTAAGTGATGCGCACTCTACTTGTCACCGGTGGTGCTGGTTTCATTGGCGGTAATTACGTTTTGCGTTGCCTTTCGCAGGATCAGGATTTACGTATCGTCAATCTCGATTTACTGACCTATGCCGGCAACCTCGACACCCTGCGGCCTTTGCTTGGTGATGAACGGCATGTCTTTATCCAGGGCGATATTGGGGATGCCAGCCTGGTCAACGATCTGTTCGTTCAATACCAACCCGATGCCGTGGTTAATTTCGCGGCTGAAAGCCATGTAGACCGGTCCATTGACGGCCCGGGCGCATTCGTGGAAACCAATGTGGTGGGAACACTGAACCTTTTGCAGTGTGCTCTGGACCGTTGGAAACAGTTGTCCGCTTCCGGCCAGGAAGCATTCCGTTTTCTCCATGTATCTACCGATGAAGTCTATGGCAGCCTGGGTGAAACAGGTGCGTTTCACGAAACCACAGCTTATGCACCTAACTCACCCTACGCCGCTTCAAAAGCCGGATCCGATCATCTGGTCAGGGCATTTCATCATACGTACGGCCTGCCCACGCTGACCACGAACTGTTCAAATAACTATGGTCCGTTCCAGTTTCCTGAGAAACTCATACCGTTGATCATACTCAACGCGTTGAGTCTCAAGTCTTTACCCGTCTATGGTGACGGCCTGCAGGTCAGGGACTGGTTATTCGTCAATGATCACGTTGATGCGATCAATACCGTACTGGCCAATGGACAGCCCGGCGAAGTCTACAACGTGGGCGGTCTTTCGGAACGAACCAACATGCAGGTGGTAGAGGCTATTTGTGACGCTGTTGATGAGCGGCGCCCGGATGCCGAATTTGGCTCGCGCCGACAACTGATAGAACACGTTACGGACCGGCCAGGTCATGACCGGAGGTATGCCATCGACTGTAACAAGCTGATGGATGAAACCGGCTGGGCTCCATCGGTAGATTTCGAGACGGGTTTGCAGCAGACGGTGGACTGGTACCTTCAAAATACCCCATGGGTAGAACGGGTGCAGGATGGCAGTTACCAGGGCGAAAGACTCGGCCTGGGCGAAAACAGTTAAACGGAGTCAGCAAGTGTCAAGAAAAGGAATCATTCTCGCGGGCGGCAGTGGAACACGGCTTTACCCGTTAACCCGCGTGGTCAGCAAACAATTGTTACCGGTCTACGACAAGCCGATGATCTTTTACCCCCTCGCTACCTTGATGCAAGCCAATATCAGGGAAATCCTGATCATTACGACGCCGCATGAGCAAGCAATGTTCCGCCAGTTGCTTGGCGATGGCAGTGAGTGGGGGATACGCCTGGAATATGCGGTGCAGCCAGAACCCGAAGGCCTCGCACAGGCACTGATCATCGCGGAGGACTTCCTGGATGGGGACCCTTCCTGCTTGATCCTGGGAGACAATATTTTCCATGGCGGTGGCTTGGGAGAAGTGCTGGCCCGGGCAACCGGTGTGTGTGACGGCGCCACGGTTTTCGGCTACTGGGTGCGGGACCCTGAGCGCTACGGTGTTGTCGAATTCGATGACGCCTACCGGGCGTTGAGCCTCGAAGAAAAACCGGAGCACCCGAAATCCAATTACGCGGTGACCGGGCTCTATTTCTACGACGGGCGTGCCTGTGAATTTGCGCGGGGACTGGCCCCTTCTCCCCGGGGTGAACTGGAAATAACCGATCTGAACCGGATATACCTGCAGGATGGCAGCCTCTCGGTCGAGCGATTGGGCAGGGGGTATGCCTGGCTGGACACGGGTACGCACGAGTCGCTGCAGCAGGCAGCAAATTTTATCGAGACCATTGAAAGCCGCCAGGGCCTCAAAGTGGCCTGCCCGGAGGAAATCGCCTTCATGCAGGGCTGGATTGACGATGATCAGGTTCGAAAACTTGCGGAGCCTTTGCGTAAAAGCGGATACGGTGAATACCTGCTTTCTCTCCTCAGCAGGGGCCACTGAGCGTGAATGCCATTGAGACCGGAATACCCGGATTGATCGTCATCGAACCGGTGGTCCATGGCGATGCCCGTGGTTTTTTCATGGAGTCATGGAATGCGAAACGATATCAGGCGCTGGGTATTCCGGAACGGTTCGTTCAGTCCAATCTTTCGCGCTCGGGCCCCGGGGTCATCCGCGGGTTGCATTACCAGTGCCCCAGGCCCCAGGGAAAGCTCGTGTCTGTTTTGGAAGGCCGGGTATTTGACGTTGCCGTCGATATTCGCACGGACTCACCGACGTTCCGCCAATGGGCCGGTGTGGAATTGTCAGCAGAAAATCATCGCCAGTTATATGTACCTGAAGGTTTTGCCCATGGGTTTTGCGTGCTCAGCGAGTCGGTGCTGCTCAGCTATATGTGCACGGATGTTTACTGTGCAGAGTACGACGCCGTGATCGCCTGGGATGACCCGGACATCGGGATAAACTGGCCGGTCTCTTCGGGCCAGCTTTCAGAAAAAGATGCTGCCGCGCCGCTTCTGAAAGACGTCGCCGCGCATACCTTGCCGCGAATCATCCAATGATCATTCTGCTGACAGGCGCATCAGGCCAACTGGGCCAGGAACTGCTCCCGCAGCTTGCACAACTGGGTGATGTGGTTCCGGTCGATCGCACGGCCTTTCCCGGTTTGAAGAACATGCAGATACAGGACCTGGGTGACCTGAACCGGGTTGAAACCCTGCTTAACCGGATTCGGCCCGAAGTCATCATCAATGCTGCGGCCTATACCGCAGTCGATCTGGCAGAAGACGAAGATGATATCGCCTTCACCGTGAATCGGGATCTGCCGCAACGTATTGCACGATGGTGTCATCGAAATGACCGCATGCTGGTGCATTACTCAACGGATTACGTGTTTGATGGCCAGGCCAGTCAGCCTTACCTGGAGTCAGATACTACCGGGCCACTTGGGGTTTATGGCGAGAGCAAGCTGGCAGGTGAGCGGGCTATCAGTCAGAGTGGTTGCCGGCATTTGATCCTGAGGACTTCCTGGGTCTATTCGGGACACGGTAATAATTTTCTGCTGACGATGCTGAAGCTGGCCCGCACCCGGCCGTCGCTCAGTATCGTCAATGACCAGCTTGGGCGTCCCACATGGGCGCGTAATCTGGCTCGTGTGACCCGGAAGGTGATAGAGCACGCGGGAATCGGCAGAGCGGCCGATGAGCCATCCGGTATTTACCATTACTGTGATCGCGATGCGGTCAGCTGGTATGAATTTGCCAATGGTATCTTTAAAGTCGCACGGGAAGCGGGCCTGCTTACGGCGATTCCCGAAACGACGCCTGTGCCTTCATCGGCGTTTCCGCAAAAAGCGGTACGCCCACTGTACTCAGTTCTGGATACCTCCCGGATTCAGGACTGCTTTGGGATCAGCCCTGTTGGTTTGGAAGATTCCCTGAAAGCTTGCATCAAGGATATCGCTTGTAAATGACTGGAAAAGAAACCCCCGCAAAAATGGTCCCAATCATATTGTCCGGTGGTTCCGGCACCCGTCTGTGGCCGGTATCCAGACGGGCGCACCCGAAACCGTTCATGAAGCTGGTCGACGGAGAATCCCTGGCTGAGAAAACCTTTCGCCGGGCCCTTGGGGTCGCGGGGAAAGAACCGGTCCTGACGGTCACCAGCCGAGACTACTATTTTTATACACGCGATCTTTATGATGAGCTTGACGGGACGAGGCATGAGCATCCGTTTCTGCTCGAGCCAATCGGCCGAAATACGGCTCCCGCCATCGCGCTTGCAGCTCTTTACATCGAACAGGCTTTTGGCGCAGATACACTGATGCTGGTCCTGCCGGCTGATCATTTGATCCAGCAGGAAGACAGGTTCAGGGAGGCCGTTATGGAGGCCAGAGCCCTGGCCAGCCGTGGCTACCTGGTGACATTCGGGATTTATCCAACACACCCAGAAACAGGTTACGGGTATATTCGGACAGGGAATCAGCTGAGCAACAGCAGTGGACATAAAGTGGCTGCATTTGTCGAAAAGCCAGACGAGGCAACGGCCCGGTCGTATGTTGATTCCGGAGCATATGCCTGGAATTCCGGCATGTTCTGTTTTTCAGCTGGAGCTTATCTCGAAGCCCTGGATGAACACGCGCCAGGGATATCAGAGGGCAGCAGAGCCTGTTGGGCCGGCATGGACCCGATGGTCCAGCCGATGGAGATTCCGCAGGATCTTTTCAGTGAATGCCCGGCCGACTCGATAGACTATGCCGTGATGGAAAAAGCCACCAATTGCGCGGTGGTTAGCGGAGATTTCGGCTGGAGTGATATTGGCTCCTGGAAAGCGATGAGTGAATTGTATGAGTCCGATGACGCGGGTAACCGGATTCAAGGCAAGGCTGTGGTCGTTGAAAGTACGGATTGCTTCATCCAGGGCGAAGATCGCCTGGTGGCTGCAGTAGGCGTCAACAATCTTGTTATCGTGGATACTGGCGATGCGGTGCTTGTTGCCGATCGGGATCGTGCACAGGATGTGAAGGAAGTCGTCAGTCAGCTCAGTGACCTTAAACATGAAGCCGCCGAGTTTCATAAAACAGTGTATCGACCGTGGGGTAGTTTTTCGATCCTGGAAGATGCGGAAGATTGCAAGGTCAAACGCCTGGTGGTCAAACCGGGGCAGGTGCTATCGCTGCAAATGCATCATAAACGTGCCGAACACTGGACAGTTATCAAGGGCGTTGCAAAGGTGCGTCTTGGGGATAAAGAGTTCCTGCTCAACCCCAATGAATCCACCTACATTCCGGTGGAGACCCAACATCGCCTGGAAAATCCCGGAACCGAAGATGTGCACCTGGTTGAAGTTCAGACAGGAAAGTATTTTGGCGAAGACGATATTGTTCGTTATGAGGATATTTACGGGCGAATCAAATGAAAAAATTGATCAGCATGACTCTCGCATTGGCATGGTTGGCAGGCGTTTCAACCATTGCTGCCGCCCCGATGTCATATGAAGAAGAAATCAATGACTGGAGAGAAAGCAGACATGAGCGGCTCTCAAGCGAAAGCGGCTGGTTAACACTGGTGGGCCTGGAGTGGCTGCAGGATGGGGAAAACCGGATTGGCCTCACAGCTTCCTCTACGATCAGGATTGAAGGAGGGCCTGAAGAATGGGGCTCTCTTTTTGTTAACGGGGACGAGCTCAGGTTTGTTCCGGCTAGCGGCAGTGGGATTATGGTGGATGGTGCAGAAGCCGCTGAGGTGATGCTGGTTGCAGATAACCAGGGAGATCCGACGGTGGTGAGCAGCGGAAGCCTGAGCTTCTATGTCATCTTCAGAGAAAGCTATGCCCTAAGAATCAAGGATTCACAGGCTCAATCGCTGAAGAATTTCACCGGTGTCAGAAATTATGAAATCCAGGACAGCTGGAAATATGAAGCGCGCTTCATCCCGGCGAAAAAAGGTGAAACGATTGAAATAGGAGATGTGCTTGGGCACCTGAATCCGTCGCCGGTGATTGGCCATGTGGAATTTGAGCGGGATGGTAAGAGCTATCGCTTGCTGGGTTTGGGGGATGAAGAATCAGAGTCAGTCTGGTTTCTGTTTGCGGATCGCACGACCGGCAAGGAAACTTATGGGGCGGGGCGCTTTTTATACAGTGACGGTTTGCCAGAGAATGGGCGCCTGGTCATAGATTTTAACAAAGCCTATAACCCGCCATGCGCTTTCAACGATTATTCGACGTGTCCACTGCCTCCTCAGCAGAACCGCTTAAACCTGGAAGTGACCGCAGGGGAAAAAGACTACCACGCGCACTAAGCCTTATTTGCCGGTGGGCCGGGGTTGCATCACCTCGTCGCGCAGAACCAGGTATAGAGCGACCCAGGGTGAAGCGTATATAGGGGTTCTGGGCTTGCTCTTCGGTAACTTGTTTACTGGCTGGTAGCTGTTCATTGTTTTACTCCGTGTTCCTCGATTGGTGAGCTCTTTCATTCTGCTCTTCCATTAAGACCGCGTTTCCTTGTAAATGTTGACGCAAGTTAGAGCACTTTGGTTACAGCCTGGCGTCAATTAGCTTCGTTTTGTCGAATATCCGCCTTTTTACACTCTGGAAAGGCTATTTCCTGCCCAGTTTCTGATCTATATCGAATTCCCGAGACGTAACGAATGCTTCCATTTTTTCGAGGCGGTGGTTCAACTCACGAAACCGGTGCCGTAGCGCTCCAAAGACATCGGATGGCGCATTACTGACGCCGCGCCAGAATTCAGCCTGCTCCGAGTTCTCGTACAGGTCGACCGGTTTAACCGGCAGGACGATCGTCAATATGACGTAAGAAATGACGACGAAAGCAAAGAACGGTGGAAACAGCATGAACAGGAAAGTCACCAACCGGACGCCCTTGCGGTTCAATCCGAAATATTCGGCAATACCGGCACAGACCCCGGCCAGGACCGCATTTTCCTTGTCCCGGAAGAGACGGTGCGGGTTCTTGTGCTTGTAAAAATCACTCATGAGCGACGTCTCCAGTCAGGCGCTTCAATATCGAGGATCCGCTCCAGTGTGTTGATGCGTTCTTCCATCTTGTTTGCCGAGTCCCAGACTTCGCTGAGCATCTTCTCGTCTTCCGGAGACAGCCCTTTGGATGTTTTCATCTTGGTGATGTAATGAAAAATGATCCAGAGCGGCAGACATATAGTAAGAATAAGAATAGGAATGACTTCAGACATCTTCTTTCTCCACGTCTCCATCCTTGACCTTCGATTTCAGGTCAGCCAACTCTGCTTCTACCCGGTCATCCTGCTCGAGATCTGCGATTTCGTCGGCGAGGTTCTTACCTCTGCCCATGTTGATCGCCTCTGCCTCGGACTCCACGTTGTCAATCCGCCGTTCAGCATTTTCAAAACGAAACAGCATTTCATCGATGCGGTCGTTGTGGATGTGCCGGCGTGCGGACAATTGTGAAGTGGCAGTCTTGTGCCGGATAACAATGCTGCGTTGACGTGTCTTGGCATCGTCGAGCTTGCTCTGTAGCTGAGTAATGTCGGCGTTGAACTTATCCAGCTGCCCGTCGAGAGACTCCAGTTCGAGCTTCATCTTGTCGGTCCGGTCTCCGATGGACTGTTTTTCCGCCAGTGCGGCACGGGCAAGATCTTCGCGTTCACGCCGGACAGCCAGTTCCGCGCGATGAGACCATTCCGCCCCCTCACGCTCCAGGTGCTCGATATGCCGCCCCAACTCTTTTCGGTCGGCGATGCACTTGGCTGCTGCAGAACGGATTTCCACCAACGTATCTTCCATTTCCTGGATCATCAGGCGGATGATCTTTTCGGGATCCTCCGCTTTTTCCAGCACGGCATTGATGTTGGCATTTACGATGTCGCTGAATCGGGAAAAAATACCCATTTACCTATACTCCTGGTTTATCGCTCTACAGGGATTAATGCAGAGTTCGTGCCATGTTGGAGATGGCTTACAAGTGATTGTAAATACGGATCTTTATTTTGAACGTCGCTGTTCTGGTGAAAATGTCTACAGATGGCTTGGCAAATTCCACCAAAAGGTGGTGGAAACTTGGCACCGAATTGGTGGTCTATGACCGCGTTGGGCAGTTTAAATACATTTGTGCATGGCATACAACGCCATGCTCCTGTAAAATGACCGACTTTTGTTGTGCCGGCTTTTTGCCGGTTTATTCCATGTATAGCAGGAGGAATACCTGATGCGATTTGTTTTCGCGATCATAGTGCTGGCCATACTGAGTGCCGGCCCCCTATTTGCCCAGGATTTGTCAACAGACAAGGGCAAACTAAGTTATGCGGTTGGTTGGGATATCGGCGAGGATATCCAGCGCCGAGGTGCGGAGTTTGATGTTGAAACCGTTATCGCCGCCATTCGTGATTCTGCTACCGGCAAAGAATCACAGGTCCCCGCCGAAGAGATGGTAGCCCGGTTGACTGAATTGCAGCAGCGCGTCCGTCAGGAACAGACCGAAGCACTCCAGAAACTGGCTGCGGAAAATCAGAAAGCATCGGAAGAGTTCCTGGCAGCCAACCTGTCTAAGAATGGTATTGTCGCGCTCCCCAGCGGTATTCAGTATCGCATCATCGAGGAAGGTGAGGGTGCCCGTCCGGGAATGGACAGTACCGTCAAGGTTCACTATCGTGGTTCCAAGACCAATGGCCTGGAGTTCGACAGCTCATTCGCGCGCGGTGTGCCCGAAGAGTTCACAGTCAATTCAGTTTTGAAAGGCTGGCAGGAAGTGCTGCCGCTGATGAAGACTGGCGCAACCTGGCAGATATTCGTTCCGCCGGAACTGGCTTTTGGCCAGCGCGGAAATCCGCCGGTTGGTCCTAACGAAGCGTTGATCTTCGACCTCAAACTCATCGAAGTCATCCAGTAAAAGCTTTCCAACGGGGCCCTGCTGGGCCCCGTTTCACAAGGGTCCCCGTTTAGTCATGATGAGTCACTGGCGAGAACTGTTGCTTGAGGCGGTGTCGCCGCTGGATGCCGGAGTTCGCCATCTGGAAATATCGGGATATAGGCCCCCGGGAGACCAGGTTTTTCGCCCCAGCAGGACCGCTGCCGTGCTGGTTCCGCTGCTGGACTTGCCGGAACCTGAAATCGTCTTCACCCGGCGTTCCGATCATCTCCCTCACCACCCGGGACAAGTCAGCTTTCCCGGTGGCGCCGCTGAAGAAGACGATGTGTCTGCTGTTCAAACAGCGCTGCGCGAAGCCTTCGAAGAAATCGGTTTACCCCGGCAACTAACCCGCCCGGTAGGATTCCTGGACCGGATGGATACCATTTCCGACTATCGCGTACTCCCTGTCGTTGCGCTGGTCACGCCCCCGGTAAGCTGGGTGCTGGACGAACGTGAAGTGGCCGAAGTTTTCACAGTTCCATTGTCCGTTGTATTGGATGTCGAGCAATACGAAGCAAGATCAACCCAATGGCAGGGCAATGAATACACCCTCTATACGCTGCACTGGCAGGGTCAGAAAATCTGGGGGGTCACGGCAGCCATGCTGATGAACCTGATTCAAAGGATGCAAACTACGAATGAAAAGCGAAATTCTCGTCTCAGCAGTACAACTCAGTGACCTGATTGCTGCCGGCGATGGCCTGGTCGTGGATTGCCGGTTCGATCTGACACGCACCGGAAAGGGGAGAATTGATTGGCTGGCCGGGCATATTCCCGGAGCGTTCTACGCCCACCTGGATGATGACCTGGCTGCACCGGTAGGATCCCACACCGGCCGTCACCCTTTGCCCGAGACAGAGCGGTTCGCAGAATTTCTGGCGGCATCGGGCTGGTCAAGCGACAAGCTGCTCGTCGCTTACGACGATGGCCCAAATGCCATATCTGCCCGGCTGTGGTGGATGATGAGGTATTACGGCAAACGTGCCGCTTTGCTTGATGGCGGCCTGCGCTCATGGGTGGATGCCGGCCTTCGGCTTGAATCGGGCGAACCTATCGTGGTTGCAGCACCGGTTGAATCGCTCACGGCTGATCCTGACATGGCCGTTTCCACAGAAATCATCGCTCAGCAGTTGGGTTCACCGGACACTGTCATTCTAGACGCCAGGGCCCCCGAGCGATTTGCTGGCGAGATCGAGCCATTGGACGTGCGCGCCGGGCATATCCCGGGAGCACTGAACCGGGCGTTTTCTGAGAACCTGGAGGCGTCCGGCCGATTCCGTGACGCGGGCGAACTCAGGAAGGTATTTGAAAATTTACTGGCAGGCAAAGATGCAACGCAAGTCGTGCACTCCTGCGGTTCCGGAGTGACGGCCTGTCATAATCTGTTCGCGATGGAGTTGGCCGGGCTTAAAAACTCTTTGCTTTACCCGGGTTCCTGGAGTCAATGGATCACAGACCCGGAAAGACCCGTAGCGATGGGCCGAAAGCCCTGAGCTAAATACGGTTTCGCTACCCGCTATTTTCCGGAAAGGCGTTCCACCAGTGCCGTTAATGTTGCACGTGTCTCATCCGAAAACCAGATATCGACGAATTTCTCGACGCCCAGTTCGCTTTTGTCATCGAAAAACTGGTGCAGGTCTGCCCTGGCCATTTGCCTTGTTGTCGACATGGCGAGTTTGGGCAGGGCCAGGTGTTGCTCGCACCATTCGATGGCGCGCGTGACCGCCTGTCCGGGATCATCCACCAGTTCATCGATCAGGCCAATTGCCAGGGCTTTTTCAGATTCCATAAGTTCACCTGCAACCAGCATTCGCTCAGCCGTGTGCGGGCCAACCGCCCGAACCAGGGCGCGGTGAATGGGCGCTGAAACCACAAGGCCAACCTGAACTTCATTCAGTCCGGTCTTGAAGCTTCCACGGGGCATGATGCGGTAGTCGCCGAAAAGCGCCATGACGATGCCGCCGGCGGGAGCGTGTCCGGTCATTGCGAATGCAGTCGGCACCGGCAAATACGCGATCGTTTTCAACATCTTCAGGAAAATCTGCCAGAAGTGGGATATGTCGCTTCGATCAAACTGCATCAGTTGGGGCACATCAAGGCCGGCTGAAAACATGCCGGGTAAACCTGACACGACCACCGCCCCAGCTTCTTGTCCCGCCGCGGCCAGTGCATCCGTCAGTTTTTCCACGAGGTCGGAACTCAATGCGTTGGCCGGGGGGCGGGTAAGCTTTATTTCGCGCACATTACCGTGCTCAATGATTTCCAGCATCGGGTGTTTCCTGTTCAGAGTCTGTTCAGCCTGGCAAGTCTAGACTTTACATGAAGGGAGTGCAAAGACGGTTTCTTTATGGCAACAGGGTTTTAGGGCACAATAATGTGAAGCTCGACCCGGCAGAGGAAAAAAAGATGAAATGTACCACCGCATTGATGGCCACAGCAGCGACGCTGATCCTTTTTTCGGCACCGGCCTGGTCGCATGAAGTGCCTAATATTGAACATACTCATGCCTTTCAAAAACAGGATTATGGCAAATACCGCCAGGGTCATTATGTGAACGGATCCCAGGGCAGCATTATTGTCTGGTCGGCCAAAACCGTGAACAGCCGGCAGAGTGGTTCAACGGTGAATTTCGCCCGCCCCTCCCCAATCACCAAGGCGCCGGGAACCCCCAACGCCACCAAGAGCCAGGCCAATTCGGCCATCCAGTACGGGAAGAGGCGAGACTAGCTACCACGAATAGTGCGCGGTATATCGCACCACCCGTTCCCCCTCGGGCGGGACGGTGACATCAAACCTGATGCGATTGCTGTTCTCTTTGGTGTGTCTTTGGCTGGATTTCTCAATCTTCCAGTTCGCGCCACGGTAGAGATTTTCCAGAACGGCTACTGATACTTCTTCATCCTTGTGATTCCTCAGGCGGATCTCGAAGGTTTCCCAGAGATTGCGACTCCCGACATCAACACGAAAGTCAGTTTGTTTGCGCTCTCCCACGATATCAAAGGCATTCCCCATTTCAATAAGGACCTGTTCGTTTTTCGGCGTATGATCGAGAACATCTTCGCCAATGAATTCCAGATTTCCGTCACTGGGATTAACCTGGTTGACCCGAATGCGTCCGGCGGGCAGTGGAATGCCCAGATTTTGAGATGATTCGTTATTGAACCGAAGGTAAACATTGACGTCACCGTTGCCGTAACGCCCGTACTCCTGGTCATACTGCTGATAACCCCGATACGGCAAGTCCAGGGTGGGGGCAAATACCAGCTCTTTCTCGCAGCCGATATTGCGGGCGGCGGGAAACAACTGAATCTGCCGGGTCGAATGGTTAGGGAGATCCGTTTTTCTGCCCAATGTGTACATGTGATACTCAAAAAATGACTGCTCCACGAAACCATCAGCCTCCTCGGCCATCGCCATCTTGTAAACGACGTCGCGGCGCGGGCGGTTGGGTTCCGCCCGGTTAACTTCGCCGGCGATCAGTTTCAGCCTGGCGTTCTCATAGCCGGCCCCGGACTGATTAATGATACTGACCCACGCCGAGAGGTCCATTGAACAACTTTCGGATTCGTCCAGGATGATGTTGTAGTCTGCCCACCACGTCATGCCGCGTGTCTCATAGCTGAGGCGCGTTTGTTGTGAACCCTGAACCGGGCTGGACAGCAGCCACTCCAGGGTCGGCCGGGTGATCAGGCCACCGGGTAATTCGGAAAACCTGATGTTGCCGTAGTTTCGAATGGCCTGAACGCTGCCGTCTTCCATCTGCAGGGTGAGGCCATCACCCGCGCCCAGCAAAACACCCTCAACCAGGCTGACATGGTCGCCTCGAGGCAGTTCTATGGTCACGTGCTGGCCCAGGTATTTCTGAAGCAGCTTCGCCTGGCTGACCAGGTCGAATTGAAAACTTTGCTCGAGTACAGTTGTTGCCGGCCGGTCCAGGGAGGAAAACGTGACGGTCGTCGGGTCGAGCAGGGCAGCCACGTCAGTAACCCTGAGCGCATGCTGGCCTTTTTCGATATCATAGGAACGATCGTGGCGAACTATGGCGTAGCCGGGAACCTGGCCGCCAAACTGCCTCCCGGCCACCGGGCGGTAGAGTTCGGGTGAAACTGCCCCGGGCTGCATGCTGGAATAGATCGTAATGGAATCATTGCTGATTGACGGTTCGATGTTGGCGGCCGCACTGGCACACCAGGTTCCGATCAGCAGGGGTAGTAGTTTTTTTACAGGTTTGTTCATTTTCTTTCTCCGCTTGGTCAACCCATAGAACGCATGCGGAGAACAATTGGGGTTAATGCATGATGAATTTTTTTCGGAAGTCAGTATGGCTGGTACTGGGAGCTACTATGTTTCTTGGCGCCTGCGGGCCCGGTGCGGAGACGTCCGGACCCGTCTTTGAACAAGCCTGGGTGCGCCCGGTGCCAACGGGCATGAAGATGACCGCGGGTTTTGGAACGGTCAGTAATCCGGGTAAAGAGGCCATCGTATTCAACTCATTCTCCAGTCCTTCTTTCGGGGAAGTCAGTCTGCACCGGACCGAAAAACTGGTTGGAGTGACCAGGATGCGGGAAGTCGACGAACTTCGGTTAGAGCCAGGTGACAGCGCGTTGCTGGAACCCGGTGGCTTCCACCTGATGCTGATGAAGCCAAACTCCGAAGTGGAGGCCGGGCAGACCGTCACGATCGTAATGACGACGGATGACGGACGCAGTTTCCCGTTCGATGTACCTGTGGAAGGACGTTAAGAGACCTCAGGCGCTCTTGAGTTGTTTTTGCCTGTTCAGCATGCGGGCCAGGAAAACGCCGGTATAGGAGCCAGGGATTTCTGCCACTTCTTCCGGCGTGCCGGTCGCAATGATCTCACCACCTTTGTCACCGCCCTCAGGACCAAGGTCGATCAGCCAGTCGGCGGTTTTGATGACATCCAGGTTATGTTCGATAACGACAACCGTATTGCCATGATCACGCAGACGGTGCAGCACGCCCAGCAATTGCTCGATATCCTGGAAGTGCAGGCCCGTGGTGGGCTCGTCCAGGATGTAAAGGGTTTGCCCGGTGTCTCGCTTGCTCAATTCTTTTGACAGCTTGATGCGTTGAGCTTCACCGCCGGATAGCGTGGTCGCGCTTTGTCCCAGCGTGATGTACGACAGCCCGACGTCAGTCATGGTCTGCAGTTTTCTGGCGACGGCCGGCACCGGATCGAAAAAGACCAGGGCCTCCTCGACCGTCATTTGCAGCACATCATGAATGCTCTTGCCTTTGTAAGTCACGCTGAGTGATTCACGGTTATAGCGCCGGCCTTTGCACACGTCGCAAGGTACGTAAATGTCGGGCAGGAAGTGCATTTCAACGCGGATCATGCCATCGCCCTGGCAGGCTTCGCATCGCCCCCCCTTCACGTTGAAGCTGAATCTGCCTGGCTTGTAACCACGGGCGCGGGCTTCCTGGGTCCCGGCGAACAGGTCTCGAATCGGTGTAAAAAGACCTGTGTAAGTCGCTGGATTAGAACGAGGAGTCCGGCCAATGGGCGACTGGTCGATATCGACGACCTTGTCGAATAATTCCAGGTTTTCGACCGAAGAGAAAGGTGCCGGCTGGGCAGAGCTGCCATACAGTTCGCGGGCGGCAATGCGGTGAAGCGTATCGTTGATCAGCGTGGATTTTCCTGACCCGGAAACCCCGGTGACACAGACGAACAGCCCCGCCGGAATCTCCAGCGATACATTTTTAAGGTTGTTTCCCGATGCACCAATGACCTTCAGAATCCGTTGGGGGTCAATCGGGGTTCTGCTGGCAGGTGTGGTAATTTCCTTCTTGCCGGACAGGTACTGGCCGGTCGAAGAGTCCGGGTCATTCTCCAGTTCTTCGGGTGTGCCACGGAAAATGATTTTGCCGCCGTGGATACCTGCGCCCGGTCCAATATCAACGACGAAATCGGCTGCCCTGATGGCTTCTTCATCGTGCTCGACCACGATCACGGTGTTACCAAGGTCGCGTAAGCGCGTCAGTGTCGCCAGAAGGCGCTCGTTGTCCCTTTGGTGCAGACCGATTGAAGGCTCGTCAAGTATGTACATCACGCCAACCAGGCCGGCTCCAATTTGGCTGGCCAGCCGGATTCGCTGTGCTTCACCGCCCGATAGCGTGTCGGCCTTGCGGTCCAGGGTCAGGTAATCCAGTCCGACATTGACCAGGAAGTGCAGACGTTCGTGAACTTCTTTGATAATTTTTGGAGCAATTTCGCCGCGGCGCCCGTCCATTTCCAGGTTGTCGAAGAACTCCAGGCAGGTCTGGATCGGCCAGGCGGTAATGGTCGGAAGATTGGTATCGGCCACAAACACGTTGCAGGCTTCGCGGTTGAGCCGTTGCCCGCCGCAGGCGCCGCAGGACTTCTGGCTGATGTATTTTGAAAGCTCTTCTCGAACAATACGCGAATCGGTTTCCCGGTAGCGTCTTTCCAGGTTGGGAATAATGCCGGCAAACGGATGGCGGCGCTTTTGCACGCCACTGTCCCCGAAATAACTGAACTCGATGATTTCATCGCCGCTGCCATGTAGAACGATGTCACGAATTTTCTTTGGCAGCTCCTCGAACGGCGTATCGACATCGAAACCATAGTGCTTTGCCAGGGCCTGGACGATCTGGAAGTAGTAGGCATTCCGGCGGTCCCAGCCGCGCACGGCGCCGCCGGCCAGGCTTACGTGCGTGCTGCTCACCACCCGGCCGGGGTCAAAAAACTGGCTCACACCCAGGCCGTCGCATTCAGGACAGGCACCATTGGGGTTATTGAAGCTGAACATCCGCGGTTCCAGTTCCTGCAGGCTGTAATCGCAGTAAGGGCAGGCGTAGCGGGCGCTGAACAGCTTGTCTTCCAGTGCGCTGCCCTCGTCCATTGGCGAGACCACCGCGATGCCGTCAGTCAGCACGATGGCCGTTTCAAAAGATTCAGCCAGTCGCTGTTTCAGATCCGCGCGTACCTTGATCCGATCAACGACCACTTCGATGGTGTGCTTGCGCCGCAATTCGAGAGGCGGTACTTCGTCAAGCTCATACACCACGCCATCAACCCTGGCGCGAACAAAACCCTGCGCCCGCAATTCATCGAACAGTTGCAGGTGTTCACCTTTCCGGTTGCGTACCACCGGCGCCAGCAACATCAGCTTACTGCCTTCAGGCATGTTCAGAACATGGTCCACCATCTGGCTAATGGTTTGCGCCTCGAGCGGAATGGCATGATCTGGACAGAGCGGTGTGCCGACCCGGGCAAACAGGAGTCTGAGGTAGTCGTATATCTCGGTAATCGTTCCAACGGTTGAACGAGGGTTATGCGATGTCGACTTCTGTTCGATGGAAATTGCCGGCGATAGCCCTTCAATGTGGTCCACATCCGGTTTTTCCATCATCGACAGGAATTGTCGCGCATAGGCGGACAGGGACTCTACGTAACGCCTTTGTCCTTCGGCATAAATCGTGTCGAAGGCCAGGGACGACTTGCCCGAGCCGGATAAGCCGGTGATTACTATCAGTTTATCCCGGGGTAAATCGAGATCTATGTTGTCCAGGTTGTGCGTGCGCGCACCACGAATGAGAATTTTGTCCATCAAGGTTTGTCGGGGCTGGGATCCGGTGCATCCAAACCATCTACTATACCCCCGGAAGGGAATGACTGGCAAAGGTGAATTAGTGTAGAATGACGGGCTGATAAAGGTTGACCAGGCCTCAGAAAACAGCTAACATTCCCGCCCTTTTGTAGGGCCGTTTCAACACGGAGCTGGAATCCAATGTACGCAGTATTCAAAACCGGTGGCAAGCAGTATCGCGCAACCACCGGCGACGTGATAAAAGTCGAAAAAATCGAGGCCGAAAAGGGCGCTACGGTCGAGCTTGACCAGGTGCTTATGGTTGGTGAAGGCGAAGACGTTAAAGTCGGCGCTCCATATCTTGATGGCGGAAAAGTGACTGCCACGGTGGTTGACCATGGTCGCCGCGCCAAGATCAAGATCATCAAGTTCAAGCGCCGCAAGCATCACCGCAAGCAGATGGGTCATCGCCAGTATTTCACACAGATTGAAATCACCGGCATTGACGCCTGATCGCGCAACCGAAATTAGGAGGCATTGACTCATGGCACATAAAAAAGCAGGCGGTAGTACACGCAACGGCCGCGATTCGAATCCCAAGTACCTGGGCGTAAAACGCTACGGTGGCGAATCTGTGCTCGCAGGTAACATCATCGTTCGTCAGCGGGGAACTCGTTTCCACGCGGGTGATAACGTAGGTGTTGGCCGCGATCACACTTTGTTTGCTCTTAGTGATGGCAAGGTCAGGTTCGAAAACAAAGGCATTCCGAAGCGTAAATACGTCAGTATTGAAACTTCCTGAGCCACTTCATGTTTTGAGAAAAACCCCGCTCTGGCGGGGTTTTTTTTTACAGGGTATAAAATAGACTGATGAAATTTGTTGATGAAGCCCAGATTTCCGTGGCTGCCGGCAATGGCGGCAGCGGTTCAGCCTCGTTCAGACGGGAAAAATATATCCAGTATGGCGGCCCGGATGGTGGTGACGGGGGGCGTGGTGGCAGCGTGTACCTGGAAGGCTGTTCGGGCCTGAACACCCTGGTGGATTTCCGTCACCTGAGGAAGTACAAGGCGCAGAACGGGCAGGGCGGTTCAGGCCGCAATATGACCGGTAAAAGCGGCGAAGACGTGGTGATCAGGGTGCCGCTGGGAACCGTCGTATCCGAAGTAGAATCCGGCGATCACATGGGCGATGTGACCGAACATGGTCAACAGCTTCTGGTGGCCAGCGGCGGCAAAGGGGGCCTGGGAAACGTTCACTTCAAAAGCTCCACGAATCGTGCACCGCGACAGACTGTTCCCGCCACGCCTGGCGAACAACGCGAACTCAACCTGGAACTGAAGGTGCTGGCTGACATCGGCCTGCTCGGTTTTCCCAATGCAGGCAAGTCCACCCTGATCAGTACTGTGTCAGCGGCACGACCAAAGGTAGCCGATTATCCCTTTACGACACTCTATCCCAACCTGGGCGTGGTCCGGATCGACATCGAACGCAGTTTCGTAATTGCCGATATCCCCGGGTTGATCGAAGGTGCGGCGGAAGGCACCGGCCTGGGAATCCAGTTTCTGAAGCACCTGCAACGTACGCGCTTGTTGTTGCACCTGGTAGACCTGGCGCCGCTGGCACTGGATGTCAGCCCGGTAGACCAGGTGAGGCAGCTGGAAAAAGAGATGCAAAAATTCGATCCCGGCCTGATGGAGAAGGCTCGCTGGCTGGTATTCAGCAAGGCGGATTTGCTGCCGCCCGGAGAAGCAGAGCAAAGAGCACGCGAAGTGGTTGAGGAACTGAACTGGGAAGGTCCGTGGATGTTGATTTCTTCCGTGACCAAAACCGGAACGGATGAATTGATGCAGCAGGTGTCGCAGGAGCTGGAGTTGCTGATGGATGAAGAAGCCACGGCTGCCGCGCCCATGCCCGAGCCAGCCGAGTTTCCTGAAGAGCCTTTCGACTCTTGACGAAAGACATAAAAAAGCCCCGCCATTGGCAGGGCTTTTTCAGTTCAAGCTGCCAAAATGGCACCCTGAAAATTTATGACATGGCAAGCAGGTGCTTGTTCATGCGTGATTTATGCCGGGCGGCCTTGTTCAGCGGCATGATGCCTTTTGATACTGAGCGATCAATTGCTGGTACGGCGGCTTTATAAGCGGTTTCTGCGGCTTTCTTATCGCCTGATTCGATAGCCCGCAGCACGTTCTTGATAGAGGTGCGGACATGAGACCGCGCACTCGCGTTGCGGCGGCGATTGCGTTCCGACTGACGTGCCCGTTTACGAGCTGATAGACTGTTGGCCAAGGTCGTTCTCCAAAACAAAAAAGTTCAATAATCAAGCCGGACATTATCTTATTATTTGCCGATTGGGTCAATCATCAATTGCAACTGCTTAAATCCACAGCCAAGGTAGGCACTGCGACCATCACGTCGCGAATACTGGGATTTGTCCGCGACATGGTATTCGCACGTTATTTTGGCGCGAGCGGTGAAACGGATGCCTTTTTTCTCGCCTTCAAGATCCCCAATTTCATGCGCCGGCTGTTTGCCGAGGGCTCGTTTTCGCTGGCCTTTGTACCCGTTTTGTCAGAAGTGCGCGCGACGGGCGATCAGCGGGCTCTGCGGGACCTCATTGATCACGTAGCGGGCACGCTGGCAGCCATATTGCTGGTTTTGACGGCGGTGGGCGTCTTCGCAGCGCCGGCCGTACTGGCCATTTTTGCGCCGGGTTGGCTGATCGAGGGAAGGCCCGAGTTCTGGCTGTCAGCTGATATGCTGAGAATCACTTTCCCTTACATTCTGCTGATTTCCCTGACGGCGCTTGCCGGTGGCATTCTCAACACCTTCGATCGCTTCCTGGTGCCTGCGCTCACCCCTGCACTACTGAATATTTCATTGATTGCGGCCGCAGTTTTGCTGTCCGGCCACCTGGAAGTGCCTGTCAAGGCGCTGGCCTGGGGTGTGCTGGTGGCCGGTATCGCTCAATTGCTGGTGCAGGTTCCCGCCCTGATGAAGCTGGGTGTGATGCCCCGTCCGCGCTGGGGATGGCGGCATTCCGGGGTGCGCAGAATTCTTACATTAATGATACCGACCCTGATCGGTTCTTCCGTTGCACAGATCAACCTGCTGTTGGATATCGTGATCGCGACTTTCCTCGTGAGTGGAAGCGTTTCATGGCTGTATTATTCAGACCGCCTGCTTGAGTTTCCGCTGGGCGTTTTCGGTGTAGCCCTGTCCACCGTCATTCTTCCCAATCTGTCCCGCAAGTTCGCCAGGCAGGATCCCCATGCCTTTTCCGCCACGCTTGACTGGGCATTGCGCCTGGCGCTGATTATTACTTTGCCCGCGGCGCTGGGGCTAGCCCTGTTGGCCAGCCCCATCCTGATTACGCTGTTTCAATACGAGGCTTTTCAGCTCAGTGACGTGGAAATGTCCGCCATGAGCCTCTCCGCTTATGCCGCAGGTTTGCCGGCTTTTATCGCAGTCAAAGTGCTTGCCCCTGGTTTTTATGCCCGCCAGGACACAAAGACTCCTGTAAAAATTGCCATCGTCGCGATGGTTTCCAACATGGCCCTGAACTTCATCTTCGTAGGGGCATTCCTGTTCCTGGCGCTTAAGGGCCCGCATACGGGCCTGGCGCTTGCCAGTTCGGCTGCCGCTTACATCAACGCAGGATTGCTCTACCGAGGCCTTCGAAAGCAGGGCACATACCAACCTGAATCCGGTTGGCGAAGGGTGCTGCTCTCAGTACTCATCGGCTGTGCGGCCATGGTCGCTGCGATCATCTGGCAACAGGGTGACATCAGTCAGTGGTCCGATGCTGCGGCTTCCGCCAGGGCCATGAAACTGTCGACCCTGATCCTGCTTGGCGTGGTGGTTTATGGTCTTGCTCTGCTGCTGGGAGGCTTGCGCCGGCACCATCTTGAAAAAGGGGCTTCCTGAGGCGGCATTCTTTAGCCGCTATTCTCTTCCGGCGCTGGTATAATTACTGGTTTTTTGCAGCGTGCAATTGGCATCATGCGAGTGATCAGAAACCGGCCCGACCAGGGTAACCAGGCGTTCAGCCCGGGTCCCAGCATTGTGGCCATCGGAAATTTTGACGGTGTCCATCGGGGGCACCGGGCGCTCGTGGATCGCTGCAAAGCCCTGGCGCGACCGGGCGACCTGACGGCGGTAGTAACGTTCGAGCCGCTGCCACAGGCGTTTTTCCGCCCGGACAACGCACCGGCGAGACTCAGTACGGTCTATCAAAAACTGGATGAGTTGCGATCCGCCGGAGTAGATATCACCTGGTTGATGCGGTTTGATGCGGACCTGGCCCAGCTCAGCCCCAGGGCCTTTGCCGAACAGGTGCTGGCCCATAAAATGCAGGCCCGGGCAGTTGCAGTGGGCGAAGATTTTCGATTCGGTCGGAGAAAAGACGGAGATGTGAGCCTGCTTGGGCAACTGGGTCTCGAATTGGGGTTCGATGTTTCCGTGGTTCCGGCAGTTCGATGCGCCGGGGAAAGAATTTCCAGCAGCGGGATCCGGGCCAGGCTGGCGGACGGGGATCTGGAAGCCGCGGCGGAATTCCTCGGGCGTCCGTTCAGAATGGAAGGTCATGTATGCCGTGGTGCCGGCCTTGGCAGGAAGCTCGGATACCCGACAGCCAACCTGGCTATCCGTGCAGAGCCCAGCCCTGTTGGGGGCGTACTGGCCGCATTTTCTCGGGTTGCCGGCGGGCCCTGGCTGCCAGCGGTCACCAACCTGGGGCGCAGGCCGGTGGTGGACGGCAAAGAAACCCTGCTGGAAGTTCACTTATTTGATTTTGACGAAGACCTTTACGGAAAGCGCCTTGAAGTCCAATTTGTGGCAAAGTTACGCGATGAACTGAATTTCGATACGCTGGATGAACTGGTCGACCAGATGAAGCGGGACGAGCGCAAGGCCAGGGAAGTGCTGGTCGCGGCGGGCACACCCACTGAATGAACTACTGAGTAGCAAACAAGAATGGAATACAAAGACACGATTAACCTGCCGAAAACGGCATTTGCGATGAAAGCCAACCTGGCAAACCGTGAACCCGGCATGGTCAAGGCCTGGGAAGATGCGGGGCTCTACGAGAAAATCCAGGAGCAGACAGCCGACCGGCCACTATGGATACTGCATGACGGCCCCCCGTATGCCAACGGTGACATCCACATGGGGCATGCGGTTAATAAAATCCTCAAGGACATGGTGGTCAAATCCCGCCTGATGGCCGGATTTCATTCGCCCTACGTGCCGGGCTGGGATTGCCATGGCCTGCCCATCGAACTGCAGGTTGAGAAAAAAGCAGGCAAGGTGGGTCACAAGGTGGATGCGGCCACGTTCCGGCAGAAATGCCGTGACTATGCCGAACGCCAGATTGATCTGCAAAGAACCGGGTTCCGACGCATGGGTGTACTGGGCGACTGGTTCGAACCCTACACCACGAAAAGCTTTATCTACGAGGCGGATATGATCCGGGCGCTGGCGTCGATCATTGAAGGTGGGCACCTGTTGCAGGGCGCCAAGCCGGTCAACTGGTGTTTCGACTGCGGTTCGGCGCTGGCCGAGGCGGAAATTGAATACCAGGATAAAACATCACCAGCCATCGACGTGCTGTTCAGCGCAGTAGATAAAGCTGCGTTGTTCGAAGCTTTTGGAACCGCCGAAGTCGAAGCCGAGGCGGGCATCCCGATCTGGACCACCACGCCCTGGACATTGCCCGCCAACGAGGCAGTTGCCCTGAATGCTGACCTGGACTACGTGTTGGTTTCAGGCGAAGTGGGTGGCAGGGCCCTGGTGCTGGTGCTCGCCAGCGACCTGGCGGAGACCGTTACTGCGCGCATCGGCATGGAGAAAGTCAGTGAACTGGCTACCGCTCCGGGCTCAGTGCTGGAGCACCTGCGCCTTCATCACCCGTTTTATGACAAGCAAGTTCCAGTCATCCTGGGTGATCACGTCACCACTGAAGCCGGTACCGGAGCGGTTCACACGGCGCCGGGCCATGGCGAAGAGGATTTTCAGGTCGGACGGCAGTATGGCCTGCCGGTCACGAATCCGGTCGGCGCTGACGGCAGGTACCTGGAAAACGTTGAAATGTTTGCAGGCCAGTGGGTCTGGGCTGCCAACGATTCTGTGCTGGACGTGATGCGTGACAATGGCACTTTGCTATTCGTCGAGCCGTTTGAGCACAGCTATCCGCATTGCTGGCGCCACAAATCACCGACGGCGTTTCGCGTTACGCCGCAATGGTTCATCAGCATGGAGCAGGGCGGCTTGCGTCAGCGGGCGCTCGATGCCATTGCAGGTGTCAGCTGGATTCCCGGCTGGGGTGAAGAACGGATCAGGGGCATGATTGATAACCGTCCTGACTGGTGCATTTCACGGCAACGGACCTGGGGTGTACCCATCACGCTGTTTGTCGATCGGCAGTCGGGTGAACGGCACCCTGAAACAGCAGAACTGATGACTCGGATTGCGGCCATTGTCGAAGAGCAGGGTGTCGATTGCTGGTACTCGGAAGAAATCTTCGCCCAGTTGGGCGTGGACCCCGAGCAGTACGAGCAGGTCACGGATATCCTGGATGTCTGGTTTGATTCCGGGGTGTCGCATCGCTGTGTACTGGATGAGCGCGATGAGCTGGAACGGCCGGCGCAGCTCTACCTGGAAGGCTCTGACCAGCACCGCGGCTGGTTCCAGTCTTCGCTTTTAACCTCGGTGGCCATGCACGGCACTGCGCCTTATCAGCAGGTGCTGACCCATGGTTTCGTAGTGGATTCCGACGGCCGAAAGATGTCCAAGTCGCTGGGCAATGTTGTTTCACCGGTCAAGGTGATGAACTCGCTGGGTGCTGACGTCATGCGTCTGTGGGTTGCAGCTGCTGATTATCGCGGCGAAATGAGCGTTTCCGATGAAATTCTCAAGCGTGTATCGGACGCCTATCGCCGTATTCGCAATACCGCCCGCTTCCTGTTGGGAAACCTCGACGGATTTACTCCGGAACAGGTACTGAAACCCGACCAGTTATTGCCACTTGACCGCTGGGCGGTTGATTGTGCAGCCCAATTGCAGCAGCAGGTCGAGCAGGCCTATGACGATTACCAGTTCCTTCAGGTTTATCAGAAGGTACACAATTTCTGTGCCTTTGAAATGGGGGCCTTTTACCTCGACATCCTGAAAGACCGCCTGTACACCACCGGTTACGACAGCGTGGCGCGCAAATCGGCGCAGACCGCCATGTATCACATTCTGGAAGCCCTGGTGCGCTGGATTGCGCCTGTGCTGAGCTTCACGGCCGAAGAGATACACCAGTATGTGCCGGGTGAGCGCAGCGATAGTGTCTTTCTTGAGACCTGGTACGAGGGGCTGTTTGAACTGGATAACGCAGAGGCTGAGCGGAACCGCTGGCAGCGCGTGATCCAGGTCCGCGATGCCGTCAGTAAGTCGATCGAAACCGTTCGGCGTGAAGGGAAAGCCGGTTCCTCGCTGGCCGTGGAAGTTGATCTTTGGCTGGACGGCCCCTTGCTCGAAGCAGTTGCTTCGATGGGTGACGAGTTGAGATTCGTGCTGCTGACTTCGGAAGCGCGGGTGGCTGAGCTGGATTCTGCGCCGGGCGAAGTGGAGCGCATCAAGCTGGAAGAAGGTGAACTGGCCTTAAAGGTCACGCCGTCTGAAGAGGAAAAATGCGTGCGGTGCTGGCATTACCGGGCGGACGTGGGGTCAGATCCGGAGCATCCGGAAATCTGTGGCCGTTGCGTGGAAAATACAGTTGGCGTCGGCGAGACGCGCCGGGTGGCCTGAGCGATTCGATGGTGAACCATTCAGGCAACAAGAACTCTGTGGGCGCTTTTCCACCTTATCCATGGATATGGCTGGTGGTATCGGCCGTTGTGATCGTTTTGGACTGGCACACCAAGCAGCTGGCGACAGAAGCGCTGGAGCTTTACCGGCCCTACGAGGTATTTTCATGGCTGAACATGACCCTTGCGCATAACTACGGCGCAGCGTTCAGTTTTCTCAGTGATGCCGGCGGCTGGCAACGGTGGTTTTTCGTTGTTTTAGCCTCGGGCGTCAGCCTGGCCTTGCTGGTGTGGTTGTTACGCCTGCCCAGGAATGAATGGCTGACCGGGCTTGGGCTTGCCCTGATCCTGGGTGGAGCCATCGGTAACCTGGTGGACCGCATACAGCTGGGTTATGTCGTGGATTTTATCGACGTTTACTACCGGGACTGGCATTATCCGGCGTTTAACGTGGCGGATTCGGCCATTACCTGTGGGGTAGTGCTGTTGCTGTTGGACGTGCTGTTGATCAGTCGAAGAAAGGCCGCTGAGGGCTGATGGAAATTCTGCTAGCCAATCCCAGGGGCTTTTGTGCAGGCGTTGACCGGGCCATCGAAATTGTCGAGCGCGCCCTGGACCTGTTTGGCGCCCCGATTTATGTTCGGCACGAAGTCGTGCACAACCGGTTCGTGGTTGATCGTCTGAGCCGGGCCGGTGCAGTGTTTGTCGATGAACTTGACCAGGTACCGAATGACGCGACGGTAATTTTCAGTGCTCATGGCGTCTCCAAGGCCGTACGACTGGCCGGTGGAGACCGTGGCCTTGCGGTTTTTGATGCAACCTGTCCGCTGGTGACCAAGGTGCATATGGAAGTCGCCAGGCACTGCAAAGCAGGACGCGATGTCGTCCTCATCGGGCATGCGGGCCATCCCGAAGTGGAAGGAACCCTGGGGCAATGGCTGAATGAGCCGCCGAGCGGCAACCGGATATACCTGGTGGAAGATCCCGAAGACGTGAAAGGCCTGGAAGTGAAGCATCCCGAAAACCTGGCCTATGTCACGCAAACCACCCTGTCGGTAGATGACACAAAGGCCGTCATCAGGGCGCTGCAGAACAGGTTCCCGGCCATCAGGGGCCCCAAACATGATGATATTTGCTATGCCACCCAGAACAGGCAGGATGCCGTCAAGGAACTCGCCCGGCGAGTCGACCTCATGCTGGTCGTTGGCTCGATCAACAGTTCCAATTCGAACCGATTGAAAGAGCTGGCGGAAAAGCAGGGCATCAATGCTTACCTGGTCGATGGCGCGGAAGATGTCCGTGAATCATGGTTGCAAAGCATTTCAGCCGTTGGCGTAACAGCCGGTGCCTCGGCCCCCGAAAGTCTCGTACAGGGCGTGATCGAGCGCTTGAAAGAGTCGGGTGGAAATGAAGTTGAAGAAGTCATTGGCAAACCTGAAACCATTGAATTCGCTTTGCCTCGCGAGCTGAGGATCTCACTGGAAAACAGCTCCTGATCTGCCTCAAGTGACTTGCGCCAGAGAGGTGTTAGTCTCTTTTCATGATTGATCTATATACCTGGGCGACGCCAAACGGCCGTAAAATCTCCATCGCGCTGGAAGAGTTGGGGCTTCCCTATCAAGTCCATCCCGTGAACATCAACGAGGGTGAACAACGCAGTGCCGAATTCACCGCCATCAGTCCCAACCAGAAAATCCCAGCCATCGTGGACCGCGATACCGGAATCAGTTTGATGGAGTCCGGCGCGATCCTGCTTTACCTGGCGCAAAAAACCGGAAAGCTGCTACCTTCAGAGCCGGAAAAATACTGGCAGACCATCCAGTGGTTGATGTGGCAGAAAGGTGGGTTCGGCCCGACCCTTGGACTGGCGCTGCATTATCTGAAATTCAATCGCGGCAAGTCTGAGTATTCTGAAGCGCGGCACGAAAAAGAAACTCATCGCCTGTACGGTGTGCTCGACCGTCAACTGGCTGATCAGAAATACATCGTGGCCGATGAGTACACCATTGCCGATATCGCATCCTGGCCCTGGGCTGCGCGACATGAGTTCCAAACCGTTGACCTGCAGGATTATCCAAACGTGCGGGCCTGGTATCTCAGGATTGCGCAACGGCCAGCGGTGCAGGCCGGCTGGTCTGTGCCCGTGCCGGACAGCGTGCCCATGCCACGGGAGTAGGGCAGTCCGCTAACGCCCACCCCAGCATTTTGAAACGCTACCGTCCGGATGGCTGATCCCACGCGTTCCCGTGTGGTGAAAACTCAGGGTGTTACAGCTGTCCTCCTGTCCGCTCAGTGGCAGCGCAGACAAGGTATAGCGGTCTGACTTCAATGAATCAGCCGGTTCGAACCTGAATTCATACCGCGGGTCTTCAGGTTTGGGAAGGCACTGCGTCGTATTGAAATATCCGGTTTGTGCCTTGATCCGTCCCTGGCATTCCGCAGCCGCCAGTATTGCCCTGATGGCATCTGCGCGATGTGCGCGTCTGATGTACTGCTGATAAGAGGGAATCGCGATGGTCAGCAAAGTGCCGACTATAGCTACGACAATCATCAGTTCAAGCAGGGTGAAAGCCGATGAGGCTATCTTCTTTGACGCCATGAGAGCACTCCACATGCCTGTTCAGGGGCAAATTGCCGGCAGAAGGAACGAGACGGACCAACAGGTGGGTACGTGCCGGGGATGAACTCTCCTGCCCAGGGTCTGGCCAGAATGGATTCGATAACGGCGACGCTCGAGGCATTGCGACCCTCTCCACGGCTGAGAATTCGATAGTACCCCGTTCCCGAAGTGTCATTCGTACCGGGCTCCCCTGCAGATTGTTCGTAATGAATTTCCTCGATCAGCCAGTATGCTGAGCGGCCCGAGAGGTCGGGGTCGTCGATGTTGGTGGCCGTTTCAGGGTTATATCCTGCCGGAATGCCATGGGTTTGCCACCAGCCGACGCCGGCGAATTCCGGCTGATCAGGCAGTTCGCCAGGCCCCAGAACCCCAATGGGCAAAAGACAATTCGAAAGGCAGTCCGGATCCCGCTCATTAGCCGGGCGGCCAAGCAACCACGCCCTGGCGAATTCGGACGCAATGGACGCGTTTTCGAGTGCCAGTGAATGCTCCCGGAAATTCGACGCCATATTTCGTTGTAATAGTGTGCCTGAGGCAGCAAGGACCGCGAGCAGGCTGACCGCCGCGAGCAGGACGAGGCCGATCACCAGGGCGATCCCGCGCTCGTTCAACCTGTTGTGCCCCGGATAGCGACTGCAAAATCGAAGACCCGGCGCAGCCTGCCATCAGCTCTCGGCTGGAGCAAGGCATCCAGCACTTTAAAGGTGCTAATTTCGGATGCCGAAAGCGGATCCTCGCTGGAAAGCAGCAGCCCAACCCTGACACCAAGAATGCGGGACTCATCATTCCAGTATCCTGCCCGGGTCCAACCGTCGATGATGCTGTCCTGGTCCAGATCCTCAGCCAGCAGAACCTGGAAGGAATCCACGTTTTGCACAATGCCCTGGCGTCTCACCTGGGTCACCAGTTCGGCCGGAGAGGGGCCGTAGCGGCACTCCCAGGTCAGACCATGGCTGGAATTGAGGTCGAAAAAGGATTCCCTGATGAAGAACGCCGGATTTCCGTTCGGGTCCAGCTCCGGATTGCGGTTATCGAAACAGTTCAGATCTGACCAGCTCCTGACAACCAGGCGATCACTGTTGCCCTGCGTAGAGTCGGCTGAACCCTCAATCAGCCCTAATTCCTGGCTGATCCCGTCCCAGGGCCTCGGATCATATCCGGCCTCGCGCACATGCCGGGAGATCAACGTCATGGCCAGCCGTGCATTCTCCTGCATCTGCGCCTGGTTCCTCTGCAACCGTGTCGATGACGCGGCGGCAGAGGCAATCTGGACCACACCCAAAATCAGAAGGCCCGCCAGGCCCAGGGCAATCATCAATTCCAGCAACGTCATGCCCGCCATGCGGCGGCAGCAAAACCTCAGGAATGTTGCCCGGGCTACCATGGCAGTCTTGAGACGACCCGGCGCTGACCTCCGTCCCCGGTTTGCTTGTGACGTGACTCTTCCCAGAAAATCTTGATCACGACCGGCCCGAGACCATCGCAGGACGGGTCCTCGACCGTTCCGTCATCCGGGGTGCTGTCCCGGCAAACGAGTCCCCCTCCAGCAGGCAGTTCTTCGCGCAAATGGTTTTGCCATACCAGCAAATTTTCCCCGGCGTTGACGGCACTTTGGCACAAGCCCTCGCTGCAGGGTGCCTGGGAATTTTCAGCCGGGAAGACATAGTGGCCAAAGGCATCAGAAGTCATTGCAATCATCTCGGCCATGGATTCAGCATGGCTGATCGCAACGGTTTGATGTCGTGCTTCCGCTGTGCCCTGCACAGCCGCGAGCATGACCATCGAGAAGCTTCCCAGGCCGATAGAGAAGATGGCCGTCGCTATCGAAAGCTCTATGAATGAAAAGCCATTTTGCAGGTTTTCTGAACGCCGTTTCATTCCTGTTTTCCCACGCTGAAGCATGAGGAAATTCTCCCGCAGTTACAGCGACCGCGGTATCAGAGGAGTGATTTCGATTGCGTCAGTATGGGGATATTTATGGGTAAGAAACGACCGCGGTATTGTGAAACCGGGGGGTTTTGAATATACTGGCCGCCCTCCCGAGTGCCGACATAGCTCAGCTGGTAGAGCAACGCATTCGTAATGCGTAGGTCGGGTGTTCGAGTCACCCTGTCGGCACCAATTCTTTGTACGTAATCAGTGGGTAGACAAGTGCATTTAATCCCGCACTGTGGACGTTTCCGCCCGACCATCATGATCTGCCGTACAAAGTAACCCTGTTTCCCCGAGTAGTCACAATCAGCACAGCTTCAAAACAGCACTCCAGGCGAATGATGCTTCACCCTATTCAAGCTGCAGCAGGTCGACACAGGTCGTACCATCGACACCGGCCAGTTTAATGACATTGCTCGTCTTGTCCGGTTCGAGTCCTGTCAGGATGAACTGGCCCGTTTCACAGGAATCGAACCTGACGCTCAGCGTGCCGTAGCGTTGCAGTTCTGTGCTTGGTTCCGTGAATGTACCGGGAACCCCAACCCACATATCCAGCTCGAAGGGCACGCCGTAAACGAGGTCTTCAAGCACAAACACCTCAGAAACCAACCAGAGAAATGTCCCTTCAGAGCTGTAGCCGAAGTAGTAGAATAGCCAGCCGTCCGGGGTCTGAAATGCCAGGTAGCCTTCGCCGTTCAGGCTCGGGTCGTACCAGGGGCCCGAATAGTCGAAACTGGTGCCGGTTCTCGAATACGTGATCTCCAGTACGGGACGAAACGCCTCAACTTCATTTTCTTTGGTATCAAAGCGCTTGGCGGATCGCCGAAGCTCTCCTGCAACCAGGATCCATCCAAAATTCTGGGCGGGGTTATCCAGCCAGAGTTGCACGTCCGTCGCCATATCGGGTGAGGGCCCGAAGGTGTAAAAACCTACCGAGTCGACCAATTCGAGCGAGCTGGGCTCAGCCGCAAAATCACCGCCGGGGGCGGACCATTCGAAATTGGGCCAGCGAGTGTGAATCCAGGTGGCGTCGCCCGGCGTTGAATTGGCGCCGGTGCCTTCCTGTTCCAGTGCATTCGATGAGCCTTCACCCCAGTCGGAGGTCAGTCTGTATACCTCGATGATGGTTGCTTCGGAGTTCTCGCGTGACATGTGGAGATGGAGCCTGGCGGAAGTGATGGTGGCGTCTTCCGGGATCTCCAGGTGTATGTTTTTGAACGCGATTACGGCACGCCGCCTCACTGGTTCGGCCGGCACGCCGGCAAACATGTGCTCCCCGCTGCCGTTGCTTAAAAGACCGCTTCCGCTTTCGTACAGCGTGTTGTCCTGGGTGGCCGGCAAATAGATTTTTGTGGCCCAGGCCGGGTTACAGGCAAAGGCCAGAAGGATCGCGAAAATGAATCGACTCTTGATCATGATTTTTCATACCGAAGGAACAGCACCTAGGGTACATCAGGACCGGCCTTATTGGCACGGTCCGGTGGTCAATGGATCATGGATTGGTCGCGTGGAGCCGGGCGACGACCTCCTTGACGCTCGGATCATCCGGATCGGTGCTGATCTGGAAGCTCAGCGACTTCATCAGCTGGAGCATTTTCACGTTGTTTCCGAGCACCTGGCCTTCTATCCGTTCGAGGCCTCTGTCGCGTGCCACCTGCATCAACCGCCGCATGAGGTGGTGTGCGATGCCGCGGCCGCGCCATTTGTCGGATACGACCAGCGCAAACTCACAGCTTTTTTTGTCCAGGTTGGTGGTGTAGCGGGCCACGCCAATCTGTTCTTCGCGATCTCCACTGGAACTGACGGCAACCAGCGCCATCTCGTTGTGGTAATCAATCTGCGTAAACCGCACGAGCATTTCCTGGCTCAGTTCCTGCAGCGAGTTCATAAAGCGGAAATACTTGGATTCATTCGATAGCCCCCGGACAAACTCGGCTTCGATTTCGGCATCTTCGGGGCGGATGGGCCGGATGACGATGTCCGTGCCGTCATTCAACTGGACCTGCTTGACCAGGTGGATTGGATAGGGGTGGATGGCCAGGTGGTTGTACGGATCGGTGGATGGTTTCGGATAGTCAACCACGATACGCGCATCGACGGCGACGATACCTTTGTCGTCGATGATCAGCGGATTGATGTCCATTTCCTGGATCCAGGGCAATTCGCAGGCCATTGCCGATACGCCCAGCAAAACATCGACCAATTGCCCCATGTTGACGGCAGGCATGTTCCGGAATTCACCCAGCAGTTTCGAAACCTTGGTTCGACTGATCAGATCCTGGGCCAGGCGCTGGTTGAGGGGCGGTAGTGATATCGCCGAGTCTCCCATGACTTCCACGCTGGTGCCGCCACTGCCAAAACTGATCACGGGGCCGAATACCGGATCGCGAATGATGCCGATCATCAGTTCCCGGCCGTTGGAACTGCGGTACATTTTCTCCACGGTGACGCCGGCGATGTTGGCATCCGGTACATTCTGGAGCACCTGGTCTATCATTTGCCGGTATGCGCCCCTGACCTCGTGGGCGGAATTGATGTTGAGCCTGACCCCGCCTGCGTCGGATTTGTGGGAAATATCGGTGGAAAGGACTTTCATCGCGATCGGAAAACCAATCGATTCAGCGATGATCAATGCCTCGTTGGCAGAGTGCGCCACCGCATTCCGGACGGTTGGAATCCGGAAGGCGTTCAGAATCGCCATTGATTCGGGTTCGGTGAGTACTTTGCGTTGCTCGGTGAGCACACCCTCGATGATCAGGCGTGCGCCTTCCCGGTCAGGCGGCTCCAGTTCGCTGGACAGGCGCGAGGGAGTCTGCAACAGCAGACGTTGATTCCGGTTGTATCGCGCCAGGTAGGAAAACGCGTCCACGGCGTTCTCCAACGTGCTGAAATCGGGGATGCGGGACTCTGTCAGGAGTTGCCGTGCCTCGCTCACCTGGGTGCCTCCCATCCAGCTGGTCATGACCGGCTTATCGCTGCCTTTTGCCGCTTCGATGACGGCCTCGGCGACCGCAGTGGGTTCAGTCATGGCCTGCGGTGTGAGAATGACGATCGCCCCGTCTGTTCCCGGGTCTTTAAGGCAGATTTCCACCGCTTTCTGATAGCGCTCCGGTGTGGCATCACCGATGACGTCCACCGGGTTGCTGTGGGACCAGACGTCCGGCAGGACTTCGTTGAGGGCTGCCAGCGTTTCTTCGGAAAGGGTGCTCAGTTCTATTCCCTGGTCGGTTGCGCGGTCTGCCGCCATGACGCCCGGTCCGCCACCATTGGTAATGATGACCAGGCGCTCTGATTCAGTGCGATAACGAGTGGAGGAAAGGGCCTTGGCTGCGGCGAACAACTGGCCGATGGTTTCAACGCGTAAAACACCGGAACGGGACAGGGCAGCAGAAAACGTTTCGTCGCTGCCAACCAGCGCACCGGTATGCGACATGGATGCCTCTGCTCCGGCGGCATGGCGGCCGACTTTCAGGGCGATTACGGGCTTGATACGGGCTGCGGCACGCAGGCTGCTCATGAATCTCCGTGCATCCTTGATACCCTCGATGTACAGCAGGATGGCCTTGGTGTTTGGATCCGTCACCAGGTAGTCCAGGTAGTCGCCGAAACTCAGGTCGGCGGCGATACCGGTAGAGACGACGGCAGAAAAGCCGATGCCGATTTTTTCCGCCCAATCGAGAATCGCCGTGCATATGGCGCCGGACTGTGACACGAAGGCGAGGTTGCCGGACCGGGCATTATTATGGCCAAAAGTGATATTCAGGCCTATATCCGGCCGGATGATACCCAGGCAGTTGGGGCCCATCAGCCGGATGTTGTATCGCTTGATTAACTGGACGACACGATCTTCCAGTTTTCGACCTGCCGGCCCGGTTTCACGAAAACCAGCCGACAGGATCAACATCATCTTGATGCCTTTTTCGCCACAGGCTTCCACGATGGCGGGAATGCTTGGGGCAGGCGTTGCAACGACGGCCAGGTCAACGGATTCATCGATCTGATCAAGCGATGCATAAGCCTTCTGGCCCTGTATCTCATCGCGTTTCGGGTTTATCGCATAGATGCGACCTTCATAGCCCGAAGAAAGCAGGTTCTTGAAAACGATTCCGCCAACGGAATCGGGCCTGTCACTGGCGCCGAACAAGGCGACACTGCCAGGAGTGAACAATGAGGTAAGGTAATGTGTATTCATCGGCGCAAACTATCCCAAATTCATGTTGATGTCGTTAACTTTTACACTGGATAATGACTCCAGTCACCAAGAGGAAAACAATCTTGCGAACTGCTTATATCAGCCATCGGGACTGTCACGAACATGACACCGGTGAAGGGCATCCTGAGTGCGCCAGGCGTCTTTCAGCCATCGAAGATCAATTCGTCGCCAGCGGGCTTTTCGACGTGTTGCGGTACTACGACGCACCCCTAGCAACGGATGAGCAGCTATTGCGTGTTCATACGCCTGGCCACCTGGCAGCCATGATAGCAATGTCGCCTGAAAGAGGCTATGCGACGCTCGATCCGGACACCGTGATCAGCCCCCGGTCGCTGATCGCGGCTCGCCGTGCTGCCGGTGCCGTTGTGAAGGCGGTGGACCTGGTCATGAGTGGAGAAATGGAGAATGCTTTTTGCTGCGTGCGACCCCCGGGGCACCATGCCGAGAGCAAACGCGCCATGGGATTTTGCATGTTCAACAACATCGCAGTTGGCGTAGCGCATGCTCAGCAGGTGCATGGCATTCAAAAAATCGCCATCCTTGATTTTGACGTGCACCAGGGCAATGGGTCTGAAGAAATGTTCAGCGACGACCCCGGAGTATTGTTCTGCTCGACGTTTCAGCACCCATTTTTCCCGTATACCAGAATGTATGAAAACGCTGAAAATCGGGTCAACGTGCCATTGGATGCCACCGCAAAAAGTGAAGAATTCAGGCAGGCAGTGACGACTCAATGGTTGCCCGCACTGCAGCGTTTCGCGCCCGAGTTCATATTTGTCTCCGCAGGCTTCGATGCGCACCGGGATGACGAAATGTCCCATGTAAGCCTGACGGACCAGGATTTTCGCTGGGTGACAGAACAGATCGTAAAGGTGGCGGCTGAATCAGCCCAGGGCCGGATTGTTTCCGTGCTTGAAGGGGGTTATGAACTGGACAGCCTGGCCCGCTGCACCGAGGGGCACGTTCGCGTGCTGATGGATCTGCATTGATGCGGTAATTCAGAACCGGTACGTCAGGTTCACCATCTGGCTTTTCCGCTTGTGAAAACCCAGTTCCACCAGCAGGGAAAAACTGCGGTTGATATCCCACTGGCCGCCGATCACGTAATTCCAGGGAATCTTTGTCTCCTGCTCAATGGAAACCAGCAGAGTGTCTTCCCCAATATCAATCGGCAGGTCCAGGGTTTGTGCGATGTCCTGGTACATGGCGCCAATCCAGAGCACCCCGGTGAAGCCCCCGATCTTTCCATTCCACCCGATGCGGGAAGAGATCACCGTCGCCTTGGCATCCGTCAGGGAGATGTCGAGGTCCGTGGTGGTCCGGTTGTAGTCGATCATGCCGAAGAAATCCTTGTAACCCCCTGCGATGGTCGTGCCCCAGCCGGTGACATCGCCGTCATATTTGAGACGAAAAGAAGTGTCCAGGCTGCAGTTGTTGGTCGGTAAGCTGCAGAGGATCGGAAATACGGGCGCCAGGTCCAGCCTGAGCGGGCCTTCAGCTTTCCCGTCAGTGCTCGCCAGTATTCCATAGACGTTCCAGAACGGCAGTATCCATGCGTCGAATCGCAGCGTGTACGTGGTCTCCTCATTCTGCACTTCGTTGACAACCGCCAGGCCGGGCGTCTTGACGTCGACACCGTTTACGAAAATATCATTGACATCGAAGGGTTGGTCCTGGTGCATATAGCCCAGGGAAATTCCAAACGGGCGTGGCAGCACATAACCCTGGGCGCAGGCCTCCTTTCCCCAGATCGGTAGAAAGTTCGACCAACGATCCTCGCAGACGTTTTCAGACAGATCCCCTTTTTCATAGGGAATATTGGTCGATGGATTTTCCCTCAATGTCGCCGCTGAAGGCTTTTTTTCTTCCACCGGTCCTGTTTCGCTATCCTGGGCGAATGCGTTGCCGCTTAGCAACAGTGCCAGAAATAAGGAAAGTCTGATGTTCATGCGGGTTGTCGCCAGGGCAGTTAGAGGCATCTGATTGTGCCAGTTGATGCTTGTGAAAGCGAACGAAGAAGCATCATTTTCCAACGGTAAATGGTATATTAGTAAAATAGAATACAACGTGTGGAAAGCTGATGAACAGTGCTTCAAGAATCACGGTTGCGGGCGCAGGTTTTGCCGCGATCACGGGCGTTCGGGAACTCCGGAAGCAGCTGCCGGACGCGAACATTACACTGGTGGCCCCTAAACCCGAGTTTGTTTACCTGCCCAGCCTTATCTGGGTTCCCTATGGTATGCGAACGGGCGACGATCTGCGTTACGACATCAGGCCCCTTTTGAAAAAACTCGACGTGAAATTCGTGCGAGGCGCCGTCACCGGTATTTCAGCGGATGGCAGAACCCTGGAAACAGACGCCGGTGAAGTCGGTAACGATGCCTTGCTGATCGCCACCGGGGGCCGCTATATCCGTAAACTGCCCGGCATTGAGAATGTAATTACCATTTGTGAGGGCGTTAAAGCGGCTGAAACCATGGGAGAGCGGCTTGAGGCGATGCAGGAAGGGACCATTGCCCTGGGTTTTGGCGGGAACCCGAAAGAGCCCTCCGCGATGCGTGGCGGTCCGATGTTTGAGCTGTTGTTCGGGCTGGAGACCTGGCTCAGAAAGCAAGGCGTGCGCGACCGTTTCCGGCTGGTGTTTTTTACGCCTGCGCCGCAACCCGGTAAGCGCCTGGGAGAAAAAGCCGTTGCAAAAATGCTGGGTGAAATGAAAAAACGCGGAATTGAAACCCACCTGGGCCACAAACTGCGCTCTTTTGAGAATAACGTCGTGACCACCGAGGGCGGAGAAATCCCTGCGGACCTGATCCTGTTTATGCCTGGAATGACAGGTCCTGCCTGGATGCAGGGTACGCCGTTACCGGTCTCCGCCGGGGGTATGATCAAGGCGGATGCTTTTTGCCAGGTAGCGGGCATGGAGCTGGTGTACGTCGCGGGCGATGCGGGTAGTTTTCCGGGACCAGAATGGATGCCCAAGCAGGCTCATATGGCGGATCTGCAGGCTTCAGCCGCCGCTCTGAATATCGCCCTGAACCTGGCCGGCAAACCCGCCTCGAAGCAGTTCAAGGTGGAACTGCTGTGCATTATCGATTCCCTGGACAAGGGAATGCTGGTCTATCGCGGTGAATGGGGCAGCATGGCCTTACCAGCAATGAGGTCTCTGCACTGGGCTAAAAAGTATTTCGAAAAAACGTACCTGCGTCACTTTCGTAGCTAAAAAATGCGTTGAGCGCAGCCGCCTTCCGGTCGTGCCGGGAGCAGGGAAGCGAGACGCCGTATTCTAGATCGAACAGGTCATATCCTGGCCGCAGCACAGTGGCGACTTGATTTTGCCGTGGCCGTTGGGACATTTCGATATCTGCACTTCCTTGCCGTCGGGTAATTCGAGCGAGTCGTTTTCGAGCGGTGCATCGCAGTGGCCACAGGTGGCGTTAACGCTCATTCCGCATTTTTCACATTCATAGGTTGCCATATCAGTCACTCTCTGTTGGTTCAGGAAGATAGTGCGCCAAGCCCGTCAAAATCTCAAGCCAGCGGTGATGGTGATGGCCGCTGTGCCTGCGATCTGCACTTCCGCCATCACGCGTTTATAACGGACACCGAAGGAAGGAAGTATGGCCGGCGCGACACCAAGACCGTTGAATGGGATCTTGTCTTCGAACGGCTCCTTGTATCCATGCAGCAGACCACCGACGAGTTTGAAGTAAAACCAGTCGGTTCGGAACAGTCGCCAGGTCTTGCCGATGTACAGAAACTGCGATGACTGGTCGAATGAATTCTGAAAAAAGGCCAGGCCGACCAGGTAATCGTTTTCGAACTCGATTTCCGGGCCGATCAGGTGTTGGTGATTGGTATGGTCGGGATCGTCGTCCCAATGCTTGGTGTAGAGGGAAGTCTGGATGTTGAAGCCGCGGTATTTCCAGCCGTGGCCCTGGTCGGGGTCATCAGCCTCGTCCTGTGCCTGCAGATCAAAGCAAAAGACAGCCAGCACGCAGCAAAGGCTGAAATGAGATAGAACACGGAATTTTAAAAGCACGGCACGCCACTCTAGTAAAGTACTGCCCGGGTCCGCATGGATGGCCCGGGCAAAGGAGAGCAGGAGTTTATCAAACGTTGCCGTTGAGTGAAAAGCCTGAATTCAGCCGACGATAGCGGTCAGGCTTTTCTTCAGCCAGGAAACAGGGGCCTGGCTGGTCACTGCCTTCGAGGATTCCGGGGCGTAGTTTGCCTGGTTGGCTGAACGGTCCAGCCCGGCCAGATCAAGTTTACCCAGGGTTCCGATCTGCTCACCAGGAGTCGTGTATATCTGGTACGCGGAGCTTCCGCCCACGTTGACGACGTTCTTTATTTTCTCAACGCTGAAAATTGATTGTTGCAGATTGGCGTTCATTTTATAACTCCGTCCTTCTTTGACCTGGTTGTGCATGTTGCCTTTGAAATGCCTGGTTGCAGTACTGTATATGCATATTGTGTGCCAAAACCTAAACAGCACAGAGGTATGGCTAAAATATATAATAAATACAGTTATATAAGACTTTATTAGCACAATCTGAATGAATGAAAAAGATGAGAGCGAAGGCTGAAAAGTGACCGGTTGCGACTACGCGTACCAAAATTTGTCACCCGCTGTTCAAGCTGTGGTAATTTTAGCGGGCTATGAATATCAATGGAACAGCGTACCGGTCCATCTGGTTGAATCCGGACGGTTGCTCGGTGAGCATTATTGATCAGACCTTCCTGCCCCACCGCTTTAAAATCCGCACTTTGAGTACCGTGGAGGACGCGGCAGAGGCGATCAGTACGATGCGGGTGCGCGGCGCGCCGTTAATCGGAGCGACAGCGGCCTATGGCGTGGCATTGGCCATGGAAAAAGATGCGGGTGACGAGGCGCTGGAAGTTACTGCACAGACCTTGCTGGCAACGCGCCCAACCGCCGTCAATCTGCGCTGGGCGCTGACGAGGGTGGTCGGGGAGCTGATGCCGGTCTCCGAGTCAGACCGCCCGGCACTGGCCATTGAACTTTGCCGCCGGATTTGTGATGAAGATGTAGAGATCAATTTTCGCATTGGCGGCCACGGGCTGGATCTGATCAGAAAACTCTGGGAAGAGAAATCACAACACGGTGAACGCATTCACATTCTCACCCATTGCAATGCGGGCTGGCTGGCCACGGTGGACTGGGGTACTGCACTGTCCCCGATTTACCAGGCGCACGATGCGGGCATTCCCATCCACGTCTGGGTGGATGAAACCCGGCCGCGCAACCAGGGCGCTGCGCTTACGTGCTGGGAATTATCAGCACACGGTGTGCCACACGACCTGATCGTGGATAACGCCGGCGGACACCTGATGCAACATGGGAAAGTCGATCTGTGTATTACCGGTACTGACCGCACGGCTTCCAACGGCGATGTGTGCAATAAGATTGGCACCTATCTCAAGGCGCTGGCAGCCGCTGATAACGGCGTGCCGTTTTACGTCGCGCTGCCGGGACCGACCATCGACTGGGAAATGGCCGATGGTGTTGCAGGAATTCCTATCGAAGAACGGGATACAACAGAAGTGACAAGCGTGAGTGGTCGCCTGGAAAATGGAGAAATTGGGACAGTGCAGATTATTCCTGATGGCATTTCGGCCCGAAATCCCGCTTTCGATGTCACCCCCGCGCGCCTGGTGACCGGCCTGATCACCGAACGGGGAATCTGCAATGCCAGCGAGGCAGGACTCAGGTCGCTGTTTCCGGAACAGGAGTGAGGAGTGGTGTCAGAGCGTTTGAAGCAGGAGCTGATCGATACCGCGCTGGAAATGAATCGAAGCGGCATCAACCACGGCACTTCCGGTAATTTGAGTGTCCGGTTCGATTCCGGCCTGTTGATCACGCCTTCCGGGATGCCTTACCGGCGGCTGACAACGAAGGACATCGTTTACATCGATGAGTCCGGTCAGCCGGAAGGAATCCGTCAGCCGTCCAGCGAGTGGCGTTTTCACTTTGATATTTACCGGCGACGCAAAGATGCCGTCGCCATCCTGCATGCCCACCCAACGGAATGCGTCGCGCTGGCCTGCATGAACCGCGCCATTCCGGCTTTCCACTACATGGTGGCGGTTGCAGGAGGTAGAAACATCCGTTGCGCACCTTATGCCACGTTCGGCTCCCAGGCGCTGTCCGATCACGTGCTGGTTGCGCTTGAAGACCGAAAAGCCTGCCTGATGGCCAACCATGGCCTCGTCTGCCTCGCGGGCGGGCTGGAGCAGGCACTATCGCTGGCCATTGAGATTGAACAATTGGCCAAAGCCTATCTGCGATGCCTCGCGGTGGATGAGCCGTTATTGCTCGATGATGAGGAAATGGATCGCGTGCTTCTGAAGTTCAAATCATACGGCGTCCGGGACGACTAAACTTTACTGTCGGGTCCACCGAGAAATTTCCGCCTGGCCCGCTGGCTCAGACGCGTGAGGATCTCATAATTGATGGTGCCTGCGAGCTCGGCCACTTCTTCCAGGCTGATGTCGGGTCCGATCAGGTCGACCATCTGGCCCGGCTGGACCAGCTCGGGTGGAATGCCCGTCACATCCAGCGTAATCAGGTCCATAGACACCCGGCCAACCACGGGTGCGCGGTGACCACGGACCGAGGCGACACCCTTGTTCCCAAGCGACCACGGATACCCGTCGGCGTAACCTGTGCCGACGGTAGCGATCATCGTGTTTGAGCCGGCTTCATGTGTGGCGCCGTAACCGACTGTGGTTCCCGGTTTGATTTCCCTGAGCTGAAGAATGCGGCTCTGGACGCGAAGCACCGGTTTGAGCGGGGGCATGTCACCCAGGTAGGGATTTCCCCCGAACAATGCGATTCCGATGCGTGCCATATCGCCAGACCAGGGTGCCCCCAGCAGGCCGCCAGCTGAATTGCCGACGCTGGTCGGAGCAGGCGGGAGCAACTTGCGCAGCCGGTCGAACTGTTCCAGCTGCTGTCGCGTTTTATCTGTTTCAGTATCATCAGCGCAGGCGTAATGCGTCATGACATAGCGTGTATCCAGCCAGTCGAGAACCTCGTGGTCCTGAAGGAGCTCGTTGAGTTCGGGCTCTCCAAAACCTAGGCGGGTCATCCCGGTGTCAATGTGAATGATGGCCGGAAGCGGACGGCCCAGTCCACGGGCCTGATCAGCCCAGAGGGTGCTGTGGGCAGGCGAAATGAGTACCGGTACGAGGCTGTGCTCGCAAAACGCGTTCAGGCTGACTTCGGTGATCCCCTCTAATACAAAGACTTCGGCGTCCGGCAACAGTGAACGCAGCGTGATGCCTTCCCGGAAAGTCGCCGTAAAAAACTGTTTGCAGCCAGCCTGCCACAGGGCTGGGGCGATCCTGTTGATCCCCAGGCCATAAGCATCGGCTTTGACAACTGCAGCACAGGAAGCCGGCTGCAGCAGTTCGCTGCAAAAACGGTAATTTGCCCCGAGCGCGTCGAGGTCAACAGTGATGAGTGTAGTCAAGAAAAGGTTCCTTGTTCAGACGCTCATGACCGCTTTGATCTCCAGGAAGTCTTCCAGGCCGAGTGGGCCCCACTCCCGTCCATTACCCGACTGCTTGTAACCACCGAAAGGCGCCTGCACATCTGTCGGGGCGCCATTGAGGTGAACCATGCCGGTTCGCAGGCGCCGGGCAACCTGCATTGCTTCCTCGACACTTCCGCCCCAGACATAGCCGGACAGGCCATACGGGGAATCATTTGCGATAGCGACGGCTTCATCGACATCGCGGTAAGGGATGATACAAAGCACCGGTCCGAAAATTTCCTCGCGCGCAATGGTCATGCGGTTGTTAACGTCTCTGAACACGGTGGGTCTGACGTAGAAACCTTTATCAAGACCCTCGGGCTTACCCGGGCCGCCGGCCGCAAGCGTTGCGCCCTCGGCGATACCGGACTCGATCAGGCCCTGTATCTTGTTGTACTGGGCTTCGCTGACCACAGGGCCGATATCGGTTTCCGGATCATCCGGATCGCCGGGTCTTGTTTGGTTCGCTTCCTCTGCCGCGATTCTGACCGCTTCGTCATACAGGTTCTGCGGCACCATCATCCGGCTGGGTGCGTTGCACGATTGTCCACTGTTGTGGAACATGCTGTGCGTTCCGCCGGCAACGGCTTCTTTCAACGGCGCCGATTCAAGAATGATATTGGCGGACTTGCCGCCGAGTTCCTGGGTGACCCGCTTGACGGTATCGGCTGCGGCCCTGGCGACCAGCACACCGGCACGTGTCGAGCCGGTGAACGACATCATGTCGATTCCTTCGTGTGCGGACAAGGCGG
>Ga0316191_10000046_pt1 | contig 55108 bp, 52 predicted proteins | sample Eddworburr2cm_MG_FD_204928 | JGI IMG/M metagenome (GOLD analysis project Ga0316191, IMG submission 204928) | Coastal sediment microbial communities from Maine, United States - Eddy worm burrow 2 cm | ecosystem: Environmental > Aquatic > Marine > Coastal > Sediment | place: USA: Maine...
CGCCGCTGCTTCCAGCAGTAGATCACTGTTCTCTTCGCGAAGCTGTAATGTCTGTATAACGCTGTTGTTATAGTTACGCGCAAGCATCACCAGCACGACGGCAAACAGCATTAACAGCAACCCAAGGTTGCTGCTGATATTATTGCTGTGCAAAATCATGGACTGTGCAGGGATAAGAATTGCCGGCACCATAAAAGCGAAGTACACCGACAACATGGCTGCATACGAGGAAATAGCACCGGCAAGCACCCCGGCAAGGCTCATTATTACAAGCGTCTGATAAACAACCGGCCATGAGAACTGGAAAAACAAACCGACACAGCCCCAGACAACACCCGACACCAGCGCACCCGCCAGAAACATAATCGACCAGCGCGGATGCTTTCTGTCCTCAGGGGAAGCACAACGATATCTATGCACCAGCCAGAGGCGGGCAAGTGTCTGCAGTGTCTGCACGCCCAGCCACACCAGCAACAGAGTGTGTCCCACCAGGCTCCACAATCCGAACGCTAACAGTACCGCAATTGCAAAAGATGCAGATATTGCAGGCGGAGCCTGTGTATAGACAATCTCAAGCTGCTGACTGTCCAGTTCAGATTCAAATACCCTTGTACCGGGAGCGGCAAGTTGCCCGCTATCCAGGTATTTATTACTGTCCGGCTGTGTTTGCTGCACCACTACCCCCGATCAACTCATCCTTACAGCCGAGCTTTTCTCCACGTATGAAGAAAACGCACTACTGCGCCTTGCTAGGGGTATCGGATAGATAACCGGGAAATTGAGTCTTCGTGCGATATAATTGTGACCATCGCCACAATTCTTGACAGGATCCAGAAAATAACTACATATTATTGTTATTTATGCGGGTTATATCCATCCCGCAAGCCCCTTCTGGAGCCGCTTGAACCAGCCTGGCGGTGTCCCGCAAGCCTTGCTGATCTCGATGGTCAGTCCGCCTCCGGAGTGGCTGGCATCCAGCCGCACGCTGCTTCTCACCAGCAAACCTGACTGCCCCCGGTACACCCGGTACAGGGAACCCTCCTGCATGAGGCCATACACGGAACTGCCATACAGCGTATCGACCGGAGAAAATCGACCACCGTAACCATGAAGCATAGCCGGCAGGTCAATACCACTCTCTTCATAGAGTTGATAGCTCAGGTGCGGCCCGGCATTTTCATCCTGAACATCAAGATAACGCCCCCCCAGACGTTCGATGCGGTACATGGAATCGAAACCCAGCAGGTTAGCCCACGGCTGCCACTTCAGGAACTGCGCATCCAGCCGCCACTGATCACCGTGAAGCAGATATTTTTCCGGGTGACAAAAATCGCCATAAGCAATGGTTGCCTCATATTGCTGTATACCCGTCCTCCTGAATTGCAGCTCAGCAATGGGTGATTCATCTGTCAGCCGATAAAAGGTATACAGATTGGATCCGAACAGAAACACCACCAGAATCCCGACAAATCCGACGCTGGTAACGGGTAGTAGAAGTGCACGTCTGATCATTCAGGCACGGCGCCAAACCTGCTGCGCGACATTCGTGGTGGCAACAAGCCGGGCCGGAAATTACTTCTCGTCTGTCTGTGCGTCATCTTTTGGAAAATCAGCAAAGGTATCCTTCACTCGCGGCGTGGTATACAGGTAAAAAATAATATAGAGCGCGATGGCCAGCTGCCCCCATCCCAGCATATTAATACTGTGTGTCAGATCCAGCACGAACGGCACGAAAACAATAATAACGTTCAACATTGCCGTCACCACCAGCAAGGTCTTGCCACTGTGCCATACTTTTCGTACCAGCCGGGATGCAGCGGGTTTTCTTTTAATATAGGCAACCAGCAATATAATCACCGGCAGCGTTGCAAGAAATGCGATAAACAAGCCAAAGTCATCAGGATACACCATGTCCTTCAGCACACTTACGCTGTCTGACTTTGCACCACGCCCCATCTGAATAGTCGATATTTCCAAAATAAATGGCCGCAGGAAATACATGATGATCAGCCACATTTCAAAATCCGGCTTCAGGCTCATGTACTTGTCATAATCAGAAAATGTATAGAGCTTTGACATCATTAGCCATCCCTATAACTGCGTCAGCGACAAGCTTCCCGTTTTAACGCTAACAATAAATAATCCTGATGCATTACACAATTGCGGGCAATAAAAAAAGGCGGCCGAAGCCGCCTTTTCATTAACCCTGACCGCAAGTTTATTTCACAGTTGGGTCGAGTTCGCCACTTTCGTAGCGACGGTACATATCTTCCAGGTTAATAACCTTGATCCTGGAGGCATTACCGGCAGTACCAAAGGCTTCATAACGTGCCTTGCAGATATCCCGCATGCCATCAGTCGCCGCACGCAGATATTTACGCGGGTCAAAGTTCGCCGGATTATCTTTCATGTGCTTGCGAATCGCACCGGTAGAAGCCATCCGCAGGTCAGTATCAATATTAACCTTGCGGACGCCGTTCTTGATGCCCTCCTGAATCTCCTCGACAGGCACACCATAGGTCTCACCCATGTCACCACCGTTTTCATTAATAATAGCCAGCCAGTCCTGCGGTACAGAGGAAGACCCATGCATCACCAGGTGGGTGTCAGGGATGCGCGCATGAATTGCCTTGATGCGCTCTATCGCCAGGATGTCACCGGTAGGCGGACGGGTAAACTTGTAGGCACCATGGCTGGTACCGATAGCAATAGCCAGCGCATCACACTTGGTATCTTCAACAAACTTGGCCGCTTCTTCCGGATCAGTCAGCAGCTGGTCGTGCGATAACACACCCTCGGCACCGGAGCCGTCTTCTTCACCGGCCATGCCGGTTTCCAGTGAACCCAGGCAGCCCAGTTCGCCTTCAACCGATACGCCACAGGCATGCGCCATATCGACGGTCTTGCGGGTTACATCGACGTTGTATTCATAACTCATCGGAGTTTTCATGTCCGGTCCCAGAGAACCATCCATCATGACCGAGCTGAAACCCAGCTGAATGGAGCGCTGGCACACAGAGGGGGATGAGCCGTGGTCCTGGTGCACACATACGGGAATATGCGGCCATTGCTCAACGGCAGCCTGGATAAGGTGACGCAGAAACGGTGCCCCGGCGTAACTGCGCGCACCGGCTGAAGCCTGGCAAATTACCGGGCTGTCGGTTTCGTCAGCTGCTTCCATGATGGCATGCATCTGCTCCATGTTATTAACGTTATAGGCTGGTACACCGTAACCGTGTTCGGCTGCGTGATCCAGCAACTGGCGTAATGAAATAATGGCCATTGTCTTCTCCTGAAAATCTACTGGGTTATCGTAAACTGAAATTAAACATATTAAACAGGCTCAATGAGCCGCTACTGTATCGCCGGCAAATAACACACCGGAAGAATCTATTGCTCCATGATTTCATGTTCGCCAACGCGAATAATCTTCATGGCATTGGTACCACCGTGAACTCCCGCCAGGTCTCCCTTGGTAATGATCACAAGGTCGCCATCACGTACCGCACCGCGACGCATCAGCTCGTCGATAGCTTCACGATTAATAGTCGCATGATCAGGTGTTGTGACGTCAAAACTGACCGGGTAGACACCGCGATACAAAGTCACTTTTCTGCGTGTCTCCACATGACGGGTCATGGCAAAGATCGGGATACCCGAACTGATACGTGACATCCACAACGGAGTAGCCCCGGACTCGGTGAGTGCCGCAATCGCCTTCACACCCAGACTGTTGGCTGTATACATGGTGGCCTTGGCAATTGCCTCATCCGACCGCTTGTAACGGATTACGATGCGGCGCTCTTTAGCCGTCGTCATGCGCTGACGCTCGGCTCCGGCACAAATACGATCCATCGCCTCAATAACCTTGGCGGGGTACTTGCCGGTAGCCGTTTCAGCCGACAACATTACGGCATCAGTGCCGTCAATCACCGCATTGGCTACATCAAAAACTTCTGCACGTGTCGGAATCGGGTTTTCAATCATGGACTGCATCATCTGGGTGGCCGTAATAACGACACGATCGTGTGAGCGGGCTACATGGATAATTCTCTTCTGTACGGCCGGCAACTCAGCGTCACCAATCTCTACTCCCAGGTCACCGCGTGCAATCATCACTGCATCCGAGGCCTCGATAATTTCCTCGAGCACGTCCAGCGCTTCCGCACGTTCTATCTTGGCAACGATGCCACCATGCCCTCCGGCTTCGCGCAACAGTTCGCGTGCCTGGTGCACGTCATCCGCAGACCGCGGAAACGAGATAGCAACATAGTCAGCACCCATGGCGGCTGCAACCTTGATATCTTCACGGTCCTTGTCCGTCAGCGAAGACGCGCTCAGGCCACCTCCCTGCCGGTTAATACCCTTGCTGTTTGTCAGCTTGCCGCCGATAACAACCCGGCAACGCACCTCGAGTTCCTCGACTTCCTCAACCCAAAGCACCAGCAGACCATCATCAATGAGCAGGGTATCGCCACGATTCACATCGTTCGGCAAATCCTTGTAGGTAACCCCGACGCGCTCCTTGTTACCCGCATCGGCTGCCAGTCCGGCATCAAGAATAAAATGATCATCCTTTTCAAGGCGGATCATCTCTTCCCTGAAACGTTCGATACGAATCTTGGGGCCCTGCAGATCAGCCAGCACACCAACCTGATGGCCAAATGCACGCGCGCGGTTGCGAACATTCTCTGCACGACTAACGTGGTCTTCATGGGTGCCGTGTGAAAAATTCACCCTGACTACATCCATGCCTGCCTGGATCATCTCATCCATGACATGTTCATCGTCCGTGGCCGGGCCAAGTGTTGCAACAATTTTTGTTCTTCTTGGCATAGTCTCGGATAGTCTGTTTTTGTGAGGAAACCGTAATGCTTCCGGTTAGCTGCCGCGTTCTTCCAGTATGGCAACAGCGGGTAGTTTTTTCCCCTCGAGAAACTCAAGAAATGCACCACCGCCAGTAGAAATATAGGACACCTTTTGCTCAATGCCATATTTATCGACGGCAGCCAGCGTATCACCGCCCCCCGCGATTGAGAATGCTGAAGATTCGGCAATAGCCAGGCCCAGGGTTTTGGTGCCTTCTCCAAACTGGTCGAACTCGAAAACCCCGACCGGGCCGTTCCAGACGATCGTGCCGGCACTCTTCATCATATCGGCAAAGCGGGCCGCCGTTTCCGGCCCGATATCGAAGATCATGTCATCGTCTTCTACGTCCTCAACCTTCTTCACAACCGCCTCGGCAGATTCGGAAAACTCCTTGCCGACCACGACATCAGTAGGCACTGGAATCTCGCCACCCTTTGCCCTGGCTGCTTCCATGAGGCGTTTTGCCTCCGGTATCAGGTCTTCTTCATAAAGTGATTTGCCCACATTGAAACCACTGGCTGCGATAAAGGTATTGGCAATACCGCCACCGGGAATCAGTTGATCAACCACACCGGATAGCGACTCCAGCACCGTCAGCTTGGTGGAAACCTTGGAACCGCCAACAATCGCCGCCATCGGTCGTTGCGGATTGTCCAGCGCCTTTCCCAGCGCTTCAAGCTCACCGGCAAGCAGCGGGCCGGCACAGGCGACCGGCGCATATTTGGCAACACCGTGGGTGGATGCCTGTGCGCGGTGCGCGGTACCAAAGGCATCCATCACAAACACATCACACAGCGCGGCCATCTTCTCAGACAGCGTCTCGTCATTGCTCTTCTCACCGGCATTAAATCGTACGTTTTCGCACAACACGACTTCGCCATTCTGCATTTCACCGACACCGTTGACCCAGTCCTTGACCAATTCAACTTTGTGCCCAAGCAGCGAGGCCATGTGTTCACCGACCGGCAATAGCGAGTACAGTTCATCGTACTCGCCTTCAGTGGGACGCCCCAGGTGAGACATCACCATCACCCTGGCGCCTGCTTTAATGGCATGCTCGATCGTCGGCAGCGAAGCCTTGATGCGCTTGTCGCTGGTAACCTTGCCATCCTTGATTGGCACATTCAGATCCTGCCGGATAAGAACGCGCTTGCCGGCCAGATCGAGATCAGTCATCTTAATGACAGACATATCAAACTCCTGAATATTTTGTATCAATGCGGTTTGTTAAGAAGATTTCCTGTTTTAACAAACAACACTTTTGAAGCCTGCCGGCCCGGACCATTCCGGGCCGGCAGTCATGTCATACACGTTCGACAAACACGAACGACTGCAAATTAGCCGGCAATATGCTGGACAAAACGCATCATGTTACAGGTGTAGCCATACTCATTGTCGTACCAGGACACCAGTTTCACGAAAGTACCATCCAGTGCGATACCGGCACCTGCATCGAAGATGGAAGACTGACTGCAACCACGAAAATCGGTGGATACCACCTTGTCATCAGTATAACCCAGCGTGCCCTTCATCGAACCTTCCGAAGCCGTCTTGATTGCCGCACAAATTTCTTCGTAGGACGCTTGCTTGTCGAGTTCAGCTGTAAGATCAACAACAGAGACATCAGATGTAGGCACACGAAAAGCCATACCAGTCAGTTTGCCGTTCAGCTCGGGCAATACCACACCAACCGCCTTGGCGGCACCGGTTGATGAAGGAATGATGTTTTCCAGGATGCCGCGACCACCCCGCCAGTCTTTCTGCGAAGGTCCGTCGACCGTCTTCTGGGTCGCCGTTGCGGCATGCACGGTAGTCATGAGGCCACGCTTCAGACCCCAGTTGTCATTAATAACCTTGGCAATCGGAGCCAGGCAGTTGGTTGTACAGGAAGCGGCGGAAACGATAGCCTGCCCCGCATAGGTCTCGTGGTTAACGCCATAAACAAACATCGGTGTGCCGTCCTTGGAAGGCGCACTCTGAACAACTTTCGTGGCACCGGCATCAATGTGCTTCTGACAGCTTTCTTCTGTCAGGAAAAAACCGGTGCAATCGATTACGATCTCGGCGCCTACGTCACCCCACTTCAGATCAGCCGGATCACGCTCGGCAGTCAGTCGAATCTTGCGACCATCAACAATCAGGTTGCCGGCATCGGATGACACATCGCCGTCAAAACGACCATGTACAGAATCGTATTTCAGCATGTAGGCCAGATAATCTGCATCCAGCAAATCGTTAATACCGACAATTTCGATATCCTTGAAATCCTTTGCAACCGCACGAAAGACCATACGGCCAATGCGACCAAAGCCATTAATACCGACTTTTATAGTCATAATTTTTCTCCTGAAGTGTAGATAAAAAGGTAATTAGTAAATTTTCAAGCCGCATCAGGCGACGCTGTTTACCGCCTTTACAACATTCTCAACTGTAAACCCGAATTCCTTGAAGAGCTCACCGGCCGGCGCAGACTCACCAAAGCGGTCGATACCAACGACTGCACCATCGAGACCCACATACTGGTACCAGCCCTGCGTGACTGCGGCTTCTACTGCAACACGTGCCCTCACGGTAGCCGGCAGAACAGATTCCCTGTAGGCGTCATCCTGCTCTTCAAAGACCGTTGTGGACGGCATGGATACTACGCGCACCTTCTTGTCGGAAAGCGCCTCGGCTGCACCCGTGGCAAGCGCCACTTCGGAGCCAGTGGCAATAATGATGACGTCAGGTGTGCCGTCACAGTCTTGTAGTACGTAACCGCCCCTGGCGATATCGGCAATCTGTGCAGCAGAACGCACCTGGTGATCAAGATTCTGGCGCGAGAAAATCAGGCAGGACGGGCCGTCTTTTCTTTCAATCGCCTGCTGCCAGCACACGGCACTCTCTACGGCATCACAGGGACGCCATACCGCCATGTTCGGAATCATCCGCAGGGTGGGAATCTGTTCAACCGCCTGGTGGGTCGGACCATCTTCACCCAGGCCAATCGAGTCATGCGTGTAGACAAAGATACTCTGTATCTTCATCAGTGCAGCCATGCGCAAGGCATTACGCGCATATTCAGAAAACATCAGAAAGGTTGCGCCAAACGGGATGAAACCACCATGCAGGGCAATGCCATTCACAATCGCAGACATGGCAAATTCACGCACACCGTAATTAATGTAGTTGGCATCCGGAGTATCGGCACGCATTGGCTTGTAGGTCGACCACTCTGTCATGTTGGAGCAACCCAGATCGGCAGAGCCACCGAACAGTTCCTCCAGCTCGGCCGCATAACCCTCGATTGCTGCCAGGGATGAATGGCGTGTTGCTGTCGTCTTGGCAGCCGCATTCACCTCGGCAATAAAGGCAGCGGATTTCTCTGCCCAGTCAGCAGGCAAGTCACCGGCCATGCGACGTTCATACTCGGCGGCCAGCGCGGGATGCTGAGCCTTGTAGGCAGCAAACCTGTCATTCCATTCTGACTCGGCGCGCGAACCCTTGTTCTTCGCATCCCAGCCTTCGTAGATATCTTCCGGAATAACAAACGGCTCATGCGCCCAACCCAGTTCCTTGCGGGTCAGAACGATTTCGTCGTCACCCAGCGGGGCACCGTGACAACCATGTGTACCTGCCTTGTTGGGCGAACCGTAGCCAATGATAGTCTTGCAACAAATCATGGTGGGCTTGTTGGCAACCGATTTAGCCTCGATAATTGCCTTGTCAAGCGCAGCCGGGTCATGGCCGTCAACACCGGCGATAACGTGCCAGCCATAGGCTTCAAAGCGCTTCGGGGTATCGTCGGTAAACCAGCCTTCAACGTGGCCATCAATGGAAATACCGTTGTCGTCCCAAAAAGCCACCAGCTTGCCAAGTCCCAGCGTACCGGCCAGCGAGCAGGCTTCATGTGAGATGCCCTCCATCAGGCAGCCGTCACCCAGAAAGACGTAGGTGTTGTGATCAACAATGTCAAAACCGTCACGGTTAAAGCGGGCGGCTGCCGCACGTTCTGCGATGGCCATGCCCACAGCGTTGGTAATGCCCTGCCCCAGCGGACCAGTGGTTGTTTCCACGCCCGGCGCATAACCGTACTCGGGATGTCCCGGTGTTTTGGAATGCAGCTGGCGGAAGTTTTTAAGATCGTCAATACTCAACTCATAGCCGGTCAGGTGCAGCAATGAGTAAATCAGCATCGAGCCATGACCGTTCGACAGCACAAACCGGTCACGGTCAGACCAGCCCGGGTTGGTCGGGTTGTGTTTCAGATGGTCGTTCCAAAGCACCTCGGCAATATCCGCCATACCCATCGGTGCACCCGGATGTCCGGAATTGGCCTTTTGAACGGCATCCATACTAAGTGCACGGATGGCATTGGCCAGTTCTTTACGCTCAGCCATGTTGTTCTCCTGTTCTGATTTGAATTCTTTAAGCTTTCATCGCCGTAATGTGTCGTCAGGAGATCCTGTATGGATCCGCAGCTGACAGGCGAACACGTCGGGGATATCCCGGCTCGACGACAAAAAAGCCTCGGGCACGTAGCTATTTGCGCCAAGGCTTTTAACCCCATCGAAAATTGTTGGCAGGGCCGGGCGCAAGCTGATCGCGACCCGTCCGGCACTTCTGTTCCCCGGCTGTTCCCCGGAGACAAGGCGCGCTATTTTCCCCTAGTTTGCCTCCAACGGCAATAGCACGAATGGGAGTGGTAAGGCGTCAGCTTTTTATCACTTTATCAGCCTATAACAACAGCTTATCAGCGTGGCTACCCGGCCTGACCGGCGACCTCGCGCCATTTGATTGAACAACCGATCGACGGTATCTGCTCTGCAGGACCGTGCCCCGTTTCGGCGACCTGGCGCATTGCTTCAAACAGGTCACGACGTACCCCGTCTGCGGCAGGCTGCTTGCCACTGGCATCCAGCCGCCCGCGGTATTGCAACTGCAGGTCCTTGTTATACCCGAAAAAATCAGGCGTACACACGGCGCCAAAAGCCTTTGCGACCGCCTGTGACTCGTCTAACAGATAGGGAAAGGGAAAATCATACTGTCGGGCAACTGCCTGCATATTCTCGAAACTGTCTTCCTTATATAAAGTTGGATCATTGGACATGATAGCCACGCTGTTGATGCCATGGTCGCGCAGTTGCCGGGTATCCCGCACCAGTCTTTCGAGGATCGCCTTGACATAAGGACAGTGATTGCAAATAAACATGACCAGCAGACCTTGCGGACCAAGACACTCCTCAAGCGTCCACACCCGGTTGTCGATACCTGACAGTGAAAAATCAATGGCGCCTGCGCCAAAATCACACACCGGTGTTTCCAGACTGACCATAACGCACTCCTGCTTGAAAAATGAGAACAATACTGTAAAAAACAAGCGTCAGGATGAAAATATCACCAACGTAGGATAGAATTGATAGGCTAACCATATAGAAAATCAATAATTCCATAGGAAAAATTAATAATTATGCCAAATAATCATGTCTTTACCTCAGAATCCGTGTCGGAAGGGCATCCCGACAAAGTTGCCGACCAGATTTCTGATGCCGTGCTTGATGCATTGCTGGAGCAGGACAAACACGCCCGCGTGGCCGTTGAAACCATGGTCAAGACCGGCATGGTCATCATTGCCGGAGAAGTCACCACCTCGGCCTGGGTAGATCTTGAACAGATTGTTCGCGATACCGTTCGCGAAATAGGCTACAACAGTTCTGAAATCGGCTTTGACTGGGCGTCCTGCGCAGTTATGAATGCGATCGGCAAACAATCGGTTGATATCGCCATGGGTGTTGATGAAACCGAAGACCACGAACAGGGTGCCGGCGATCAGGGCCTGATGTTTGGCTACGCCTCTAACGAAACCGACGTGCTAATGCCGGCACCGATCACTTATGCGCATCGACTGGTAAAACGCCAGGCAGAAGTACGCAAAAACGGTACGCTGCCGTGGCTGCGCCCGGATGCCAAGAGCCAGTTAACGTTTCGCTATGAAAACGACAAACCCACCGGCATTGAGGCCATCGTATTGTCCACCCAGCATGACCCGGACATCAGCATTGAGGCACTGCGCGAAGCAGTGATGGACGAGATTATCAAGCCGGTGATACCGGCAGCATGGCTGGACCAGTGTTCACAGGAGCATATCCACATCAACCCAACCGGACGTTTTGTGATCGGCGGACCGGTCGGCGACTGCGGCCTCACCGGTCGCAAGATCATTGTTGACACCTATGGCGGCATGGCACGCCACGGCGGTGGTGCGTTCTCGGGCAAGGATCCGAGCAAGGTTGACCGCTCAGCAGCCTATGCAGCCCGCTATGTCGCCAAGAACATTGTCGCGGCCGGTCTTGCAGACCGCTGCGAGTTGCAGGTGTCGTATGCAATTGGCGTGGCGGAACCCACATCCATCTCGGTGGACACCTTCGGCACGGGTAAAATTGATGAAGACAAGCTGACAGAACTGGTGCGCGAACATTTTGACCTGCGACCCCGCGGGCTGGTAAAGATGCTGGATCTGTTGAAACCGGGTTACAAGGCCACAGCCGCCTACGGTCATTTCGGACGTGACGGGGAATTCAGCTGGGAAAATACCGATGTCGCAGAAACTATCCGCGACGCCGCAGGTCTTTAATACAACAATCAACGCAATACCATATACAAGAGGCAACACCTATGAGTTCACAACCCGTTCAAAACATCACTCCTGATTATAAAGTAGCCGATATCGGCCTGGCAGACTGGGGGCGCAAGGAAATCGCTATTGCCGAAAGCGAAATGCCTGGATTGGTGGCATTACGCGAAGAATACAAAACCAGTCAGCCACTCAAGGGTGCACGTATCGCTGGTTGTCTGCACATGACTATCCAGACCGCGGTACTGATAGAAACTCTCACCGCGCTTGGCGCAGAAGTACGCTGGTCATCCTGCAATATTTTTTCAACACAGGACCAGGCCGCCGCCGCCATGGCAGCTGCCGGCATACCGGTGTTTGCATGGAAAGGCGAGACAGAAGATGAGGCCTGGTGGTGCATTGAGCAAACCATCTTCGGCCCGAATGGCTGGCGTCCGAACATGATTCTGGATGACGGCGGTGACCTGACCCAGATCATGCATGACAAGTACCCGGAATTGCTGGAAGATGTAAAGGGAATCTCGGAAGAAACCACCACGGGCGTGCACCGCCTCTATGAGATGATGGCTGAGGGCAGCCTCAAGGTGCCGGCGTTCAATGTCAATGACTCTGTCACCAAGAGCAAGTTCGACAACCTGTATGGCTGTCGTGAGTCACTGGTTGACGGCATCAAGCGTGCCACCGACGTCATGATTGCCGGCAAGATTGCCGTTGTGCTTGGTTATGGTGATGTCGGCAAGGGTTCTGCACAGTCCCTCAAGGGACTGGGTGCTACTATCTGGGTCACGGAGATCGACCCTATCTGCGCACTGCAGGCAGCGATGGAAGGCTTTCGCGTCGTCAACATGGACGACGCCTGCAGTCAGGGCGATATCTTTGTTACCACGACCGGCAATATCAATGTCATTACTCACGAGCACATGAAGGCCATGAAGAACCAGGCCATTGTCTGCAATATCGGGCACTTTGATTCCGAGATCGACATCGCCAGCCTGCGGCAGTACCAGTGGGACAATATCAAGCCACAGGTTGACCATGTCATCTTCCCGGATGGCAAGCGCATCACGGTACTGGCAGAAGGACGCCTGGTTAACCTGGGTTGCGGCACCGGCCACCCGAGTTTCGTCATGTCTGCCTCGTTCACCAATCAGGTCATCGCACAAATTGAGCTGTGGCAGAACCCTGAAAAATATGACATCGATGTTTATGTGTTGCCGAAACACCTGGACGAAAAAGTGGCACATCTGCACCTCGAAAAGATCGGCGTCAACCTGACGCCTCTTTCGCAGGAACAGGCTGACTACATCAAGGTGCCGGTTGAAGGACCCTACAAGCCTGACTACTACCGCTACTAGCAACAAACCTACAGGACGACCGGGAGAATCCACAAAATTCTCCCGGTCTGGTTTGCAACATTCGAATTAACTGGTACAGCAACCCTCCATGACGCACACAAACCCGGTCTACAGCTTTGAGTTCTTTCCACCCAAGACCGCAGACGGCATTGCCAAACTGGCAACAACCAGTGCCACACTGGCTGCCCTGAAACCGGGTTTCTTTTCTGTCACCTTTGGTGCTGGCGGTTCAACACGCGACCACACCTTCGAAACCGTTAACGACCTGAAAAACAATACCGGCATAGATACGGCTCCGCATCTTTCCTGCATCAGTTCGACCCGCGAAAACATTCGCGAGGCACTGACTGCCTACCAGGACAAGGGTATCTCACACATGGTGGCATTACGCGGCGACATGCCATCCGGCATGGTTGAAGCCGGCGAGTTTCGTTATGCCAATGAGCTGGTCAGTTTCATCCGTGAAGAAACCGGCGACCATTTCCATCTCGAGGTTGCAGCGTATCCCGAATACCACCCGCAGGCCACCAGTCCGGACAGGGATTTTGCCAACTTCACACGCAAGGTTGAGGCCGGCGCAAACAGTGCCATTACCCAGTTTTTCTACAACCCGGATGCCTACTTCCGCTTTGCAGAACGGTGTGCAGGCTCCGGCATGGACATCCCGATTATTCCCGGCATCATGCCCATCACCAACTACCACCAGCTGGCCAGGTTCTCCGATGCCTGCGGGGCAGAAATTCCGCGCTGGATACGCAAGCGCCTGGAAGCCTACGGTGAGGACATTGCATCTATCCGTGCTTTTGGTGAAGAAGTCGTTACCAGTCTGTGCGCACGGTTGCTAAAGGAAGGCGCACCCGGCCTGCACTTTTACACCCTGAATCGCGCCGCACCCGCCGTCGCCATCTGGAACAATCTCTCACTGGTTTCATCATAACAGGCCGTCTTCTGCGTATCACCCGCCTCTATACACCGCAATCTCTGGTCGCAGGCCAGCAGCTCACCATTACCGGCCAGGCCGCACACCACGCCAGCCACGTCTTGCGGTTGCGAACCGGAGCAAACATCACGCTATTTGACGGACGAGGCAATGAGCACCACGCAACGCTGCATGAGATCACCCGTTCAGGAATCGTCGTGGCAATCGGCGCAGCACTGACACCCACACAGGAATCACCGCTACAAATTACCCTGTTACAGGGCATCGCGCGCAATGATCACATGGATCTGGTATTACAGAAAGCTGTTGAACTGGGGGTACAGACCATCCAGCCATTGTGGATGCAGCGCAGCCAGAAACGTCTGCAGGGAGAACGCCTGGAAAAACGCAGTCGTCACTGGGAAGGCGTCATAATAAGTGCCTGCGAACAATGCGGTCGCGCCAGCTTGCCAACATTGCTGACTGCGGATGATTATGCAAATGTGTTTAAACGAAACGTGGCTGATGACGCACTGCAACTGATGCTGCAACCGGACGCCGACACATGCTTGCCCGGTCTGGAAAAGCCGGCCGGCAGTGTCACCCTGCTGGTAGGACCTGAAGGCGGGCTGACAACAGCTGAACAATCACTGGCCAGCGCGTCCGGATTTACCGGTATCCGTATGGGACCGCGTATCCTGCGCACCGAAACAGCCGCGTTAGCCGCCATCACAGGCGTGCAAACCCTGTGGGGCGACCTCAGCTAGCTGGCGACTCAGGCTGCCTTGTCCAGCTGTTTTTCCAGCAGGCCCTGCAGAAACTCAAGGTCAGGAATAACGGCCTGCTCCTGGCCAATACGGACAATGCATTTCAAACCGTCTTTCTCGTATTCAACGACTTCATCAGCGGTATCATCACCGAACTGTATCAAGCCGGGCAAGCCAGCCGTTACAATGGCGTAGTGTTCGATCGGGCTGTCGGGAGAAACAGAATTCACGATCATCAGTCGTGAAAATACCGGGTTCGACGGCACATTCATGCCGCACACCGCCTCCAGCGAAATAACCGGGATCGTCTGTTCACGCCACTTGACCATACCAAGGAACCACTCCGGCATATCAGCTTGTGCTTGCGGAGCACGGTAACTGCCAATCTCTGCAACTGCCACGTTCGGCAATAACAGGTTCATCTCCCGCAGGGGAACCCATAAACTGCGAACCTTGTCCTGGGTGCCTTCCATTTGTATAACCTCTCTTGTGTCTGAACCACTCATGCGACCGCCCCGGCTTCGGAAACACCGATAATCCGGTGAATTGAATCGAGCAAGTCATTCTCCTGGTAGGGCTTGCCCAGATAATTGTTCACACCGATCTCCGCTGCGCGTTCACGATGCTTGTCGCCAGTACGCGAAGTGATCATGATGATCGGGATATGCTTTAGCTGCTCGTCATTGCGCACGTGTGTAGCCAGCTCAAAACCATCCATGCGCGGCATTTCTATATCCAGCAGCATCATGTCAGGCACGGTTTCCTGCAACTGTCCAAGTGCATCAATACCGTCTTTTGCAGTCAACACCTTGAAGCCGTTGCGCTCAAGCAGGCGAGTCGTCACCTTGCGGACCGTGATGGAATCATCCACCACCATCACAATCAGGCGGTTTTCGGTTTGCTTTCTGGCCGGCAGATCGACCGGCTGCATGCGAGTATTGATCCGCGCAATCGCCGCCATATCCAGGATCATGACAACACTGCCATCACCCAGAATAGTGGCACCGGATACACTGCTTACCGTACTGAGCTGCACACCCACCGGCTTGATAACAATTTCCCGGCTACCCAGCAGCGATTCAAGCTGGAAGGCCAGGCGTTGCTCGCCGATGCGTACCAGCAATACCGGCACCTGTCCCTGCGAGCGATTCAGATCGATATTGCCGGTCTCCAGCAATGTGCCAAGATGCCTTAACTGGTATACATTACCGGCATATTCATAGACACACTCGTCTGTGCCGTATGCAACCATCAGTTCACCAGGATTTGCCCTGACAACACCTTCAACACTGCCCAGCGGCACACAGAATGACTGCTCGCCTGCTGTTACCAGCAAGGCCTGGTTAATAGCCAGCGTGTAGGGAAGGCGTACTGTAAACAAGGTGCCTTCACCGGCGGTTGATGAAATATGCAGCGAACCACCGAGTTGCTTGACCTCGCTGCTGACCACATCCATACCGACACCGCGACCTGAAATCTGCGTTACCTCAGTCGCGGTACTGAATCCTGTCTGCAGGATAAACTGCATGACATCAATATCTGCCAGTGTACTATCGGCCGGTATCATGCCGCGTTCTATAGCCCTGGTACGCACGGCATCAACATCAATACCGGCGCCATCATCCTCAATGCGCAGCACAATTTCCGGACCTTCACGATCAAACGAAATCGTAACAGTACCGGTCTCCTGCTTGCCGGACTGCTTGCGCTGCGAAGGCTGTTCTATACCATGAGCAATGGCGTTTCTCAGCATATGCTCAAGCGGCGCGATAATCCGGTCAATGACAGTGCGGTCAATTTCACCCTCTGCACCCACCAGTTCCAGCTCGACCTTCTTGGCCAGCTGTCTGGAAGACTGACGCACAATACGTCGCAGGCGCGAAGCCATGCCGGAGAACGGAATCATGCGGGTACGCATCAAACCTTCCTGCAGATCGGTACTTACCCGTGACTGTTGCAGTAACAACGTCTCTGCCTCACGCGTGGTGTTATCCATTATTTCCTGCAGGCTGCGCAGGTCACTGATACTCTCAATCAGCGAACGGGATGTTTGTTGCAGGTTCGAATAGCGATCCATTTCCAGTGGATCGAAATCATGGTTGTTCGCTTCAACTTCCTGCTCATGGCGGAACAGGATTTGCGCCTCTGTTTCCATTTCAAGTTGGCGCAACTGATCACGCAGGCGGTTGATAGTCTGGTCCAGCTCGGTGAGGTTAAATCGATAGTCGCTTACCTGCTGTTCCATACGTATGCGATAAATACTTATTTCACCCGCGTGGTTCACCATGTCATCCAGTAACTCGGATTGCACCCGCACCTGTTCACTACGAACCTTCGGTGCCTTGCGGCGTTCAGCCCTGACAGGCGCAGCAACCGGAGCGACAGCGGCTGTAATAGCCGGCTCAGCAGTTTCGCTATCTACAGGAAGTGCAATTTCCTCAGCCGCAACAACAGTCAATTCTTCTGTTTCTTCAATAAACCCGGATTCAGCAGGTTCGATTTCAGCTGCAGAATCCCCGGCTTCAGACTCACATGCCTCGCTAAAACCAGTATCCGCGTCAGAAGCGTCCGCCGTTACAACATCCGGCTGCGCTTCGTCATCTGTTATATCTTCAACCTCGCTGTCAACGACATCAGGCACAGGCTGTTGTTCAGCAACCTCGGCCACCTCGCCCGTAGCAGCTTCTTGCGGCCGCGTAATGGCCTGCAGCGATTCTTCCATGGCAGCCGCATCACCCGGCGACTTGCGCGCCTTGACGTTCTCTACCATTTCGGAAAGCCGGTCAAGAGACTCATTCAACAATGAGAATAGCTCGTCAGACTCGGCCACCTGGCCATCTGTTACCTGCGTCATCAGGGATTCAAGCACATGAGCCAGATCACCAATGGGCATGATATCCATCATGCGCGCACTGCCTTTCAGGGTATGCAGATGGCGCTGAAACTCGGACCTGTGTTCCTCGCTACCCGGCTGTTCCGACCATAAGCGCAGCGCTGATTCACTTTTTTCCATAACCTCAGCAGCTTCTTCAAGAAAAATCTCGTAAAGCTCCTGATCCATCTCCTCGTAGGGATCAACATCCGATGTTGACTCCTGATCCGGCATGACGGCTGCTTCATCACTATTTTCTTCAGCTACACGTGGCAGTGCTGCCACACGTTCCAACAGGGCTGCCTGCAAAGCCTCATCGTAGTCCTGGTCAGGCAATTTACCGATCATCTGCTCAAGTTCAGCACTGCAATCCTGCAACACTCTCAGCGCGACCTCATCAAGCGTCAAGCCGTCATGATAGGCATCGTCAATATAGGTATTGAGAACAGAGGCCAGTGAGCGGATCGATATAACCTCGGCAGATTCAGAAATCCCTGACAGCGTATGTAACGCGCGGTAAAGCGACTCACTGACAACGCGCGGTTGATCTCCGCCAGCAAGATATTCCTGCATAACCTGCAAGTGACCAACACATTCATTCCTGAAGATTTCAATCAGTACTGCATCATCTTCTGCAGTTTCATCCGCTTCCTCATGCGCGTCAGTGGCTGACTCGGAATCTACGCACTCCGTAACCGCCTGATCTTCTGTAATGTCAACAACACTCTCAATAAGCTCGCCACGTGAGAGTATTTCTGCATACTGCATCAACAAACTGATATCCACTGCAGACTTACCGCCATCCTGCACCTGGACAATCAACTGTGACAATACATCCGGCACCTTGCCGAACAATTCGAACAGCTGTTCGCCTGCAGTAACCGTGCCTTCAATAACACGGTTGAGCAGATCTTCCATACTCCATGCAAATTCACCAAGCCGCATTGCACCGGCCATGCGACCACTACCCTTCAGGGTATGCATACTGCGACGCACAGTAGCCAGTGCCTCTTCGTTACCAGGCTGACTGACCCACTCCGGAATAGCGACGGAGATGCTTGCTAGCTGCTCGGCTGCCTCTTCAAGAAAGATCTCAACAATTTCCGGATCTGCTTCAGCAGAAAGCACCGGCAAATCTTCCGGCTGCTCCTGCATATCCTGATCATGTTCTACTGAAATTTCTTCGGCGACGACCCCGGGCTGATCACCGGCAATCTCCTCGACCATGACGTTTTCAGCAAAACCGTCCTTATCGGAAGCTGATACAGACAACGGTGTTTCGGGAACACCATCAGGATCGCAATACACCAGCGCACAATGTGCCATGTGATTGACATCCAGATCCGAATCAACTGCCTCACCACGAACCTGTCCGACCAGCGCAGCAATTGCCCCGGGGGCACGCGATATCAGCTCTCTGATATTGTCATGCGGCGTCACCACGCCTTCTGTAATTTTGTTTGCAAGGGACTCAAATACCCATGCGAGCTCACCAAGCGCCAACGCGCCAACCATGCGGCCACTGCCTTTCAGGGTATGAAAGGATCGCCGTGCATCCAGCAGGTAATCCTCGAGGTCCGGGCAGTTCACCCAGGCAGGGATCAGCGCTTTCAGCTTGACCAGCTCTTCATCTGCCTCTTCCATAAAAATAGACAGGATTTCCTCATCTATATCCGCAGAAATGACCTGCATTGCAGCAATATCAGGTACATTGTCAACGGCCTCAATCACGTTTGCAGAAGATATTGGCACCGGCTGAGCGGATTCCTGTTCGCCGCAAACATCAGCACCAGCCGGTGTAACGACTTCAACCGCAACTGTTGGCGCCTCACAATCCGGCTCCTCATCTACCGAGGGTTCGTATACCGGGCATGGATAGCCAAGTTTTTTCATTGCCAGCTCGGCAATATCCAGCGCAGTACCGGTATTACCACGGTTTTCACAGGTTTCCTCTACATGAAACTCAACACTGCAAACTGCATCCGCAAGCGAGTCAAGACTGGCTTCAGGAAGCGTCTTGCGTTTATCTATTAACTCTTTCTGCACAAACTCACATATCTTCCTTGTAATAACTGCCGCTCTTTCCTGGTTAATTAATTGCAGACCACCAGCCATCTTGCCCAGCAAATCCGGGACCTGCTCAAGCGATTCAGACTCTCCGGTATCTTTCAGGAATTCATTAATAATATCCTTGGCCATCGACATACATACAATCACTTCACGGGTGACTGCTTCAGTACCCTGATTCACCACGACACACTCGGCATCGTTCGCTGCCACATCATCGATCGCGCCTTCAATGGCAATCAACGTATTCGCGATGGCGGAAAACAGCATCTCTACATCGTCATCATTTCCGGCAAGAAATTCACGCATCGACAGCTCATGCTCAAAGAGTGCATTACTCAAATCTTCCTTGCTGATCATATCCAGCGTATTACCCAGCATATGCAAACCATCAGACACGGGGGCCAGCACCTGCTTGTCGGCACTGCCACTGCGCACATAGGTATCCAGCTGTTCCTTGATACTCTCCATATCGGCACGTATCGTCACCGCCACTGTCTGCAGCAGATCATCGTTAAAAACAATCATGCTCTCGCCGAACGGTAAATCACCGTCAGCACCGCCAGCCTTGCTTTCCAGCCCATAGGTGGACTTTATTTCGACGATACGGTGCGACTTCGAATCACATTGTGCCAATCGATAAAGCAGATTTTTTACCAGATCGTCGGTCAGCAAATCGGAAAATACTTTCTCACCCGAATCCATCAGGCGTTTTATCTGTCTATCCAGCTGACCAAACAGCTGTTTAATCTCGGTGGTTTCTTCGAGCTCCCCGTCGCGCAAAGCCTCGGCAACACCGGCACCAATCCACCATACCCGGGCTGCCGGTTCACTCAGTGCGCTGTCTTGCAAATGCACCAGCACATCTATCAGTGGTTGCAGCGTCGACATGCGCTCGCCACCGCGATACCAGGATAACAAGCCGCCCTGAAAACGCACTCGCGCCGCACGTGCCAGTGCCGGAATATCATGCTGTTGTTTCATTGCCCGCACATCAAACACCGATGCCGGCACGCGCACTGACAGGTCAGGCGAAAATACCGCCGTTTCCTGCAGCGGTTGCTCTCCGCGAGTCGCTCGCAAACTGTTGATAACAGGCAGCATGACAGCCGGATTATCCTTGCGTCCGGAACCAATGCTTGACAGGTAATCAGGCAGCTGCAGAAAGGCCTGCATCAACAACTCCAGCGCAGTTTCCTTTTCTGCTACTGCATCCTGCAACAGATCGGCAACTACTTCCTCCATCTCGGAAGTTAGCAGAACGGCACCCTTGATACCGACCATTTGCAACGGACCAAGAGCCTCATGTAACTGAGCCGCACACTTCTGCAGCAAGGACTTGTTCCCCGCACCCGAGGCATATTCTTCCAGCTGGACGCGTGCAAGTTTGAGCGTCTCGTCCAGTTCCTGGCGTACCCAGCCAAGCGCGTTGTAATCTATTGCTTCATCCATAATGACTGTTCCTTGCCTTCACCTCTAACAGCAGGCCACACGGTTGCCCTGTAGTTCGGCAACCTGGATGACCTGCCTGCGGGATCATCAAGTTATCTCCAGAGATAATTACTGCGGCAATTTAAATCCGGCAACCGAGGTATCAAGATCCTGCGCCAATCGGGCAAGATTGCCAATTGAACGTGCAGCCTTCTCGGTACCCGATGTTGCCTGCTGCGTCACTTCCTGAATACCGTTCATGCTGGAAGCGAGCCGGGTTGCTGCCTCCGCCTGCTCGCTGGCAGAGCCGGAAATTGTCTGAATAAGTCCGGCCAGCTGACTGGACACAGATTCAATTTCTTCCAGTGCGCCACCGGCATCTTCTGCCAGTTGTGCCCCGTTCACCACACCCGTGGTACTCTTCTCCATTGAGATCACCGCCTCGTTGGTATCCGCCTGAATCGTTTTCACCAGCGCTTCAATCTGCTTGGTTGCATTGGCAGAACGCTCAGCAAGACGCTGCACTTCGTCAGCCACCACTGCGAAGCCTCGACCCGCCTCACCCGCCATGGCGGCCTGGATAGATGCATTCAACGCAAGAATGTTGGTCTGTTCGGCAATGTCGTTAATGAGCTCCACGATGTCGCCAATTTCCTGCGAACTTTCACCAAGACGCTTAATACGCTTGGAAGTTTCCTGAATGTGTTCGCGAATGGTATCCATGCCATTCATGGTACGCTGCACAGCTTCACCACCCTTTCTTGCGATTTCGACCGATCGCATGGCCACCTTGGATGACTCGTTTGCCTCTTGCGACACGGCTTCCATTGATCCTGATATCTCGACAATGGCCGAGCCCGCAACGGTAATATCATCTGACTGCTGCTTGCTGGCAACAGAAAGCTGGTTGGCTATCTGCTCGGTTTCCTGCACAGAGCCTGACAACTGCGAAGATGTATCGTTTATTGTCTTGACGAGACCACGCAGCGACTCAACGGTCACGTTAATTGAGTCTGAGATGGCACCGGTAAAGTCCTCGGTCACCGTCGTCGTCACGGTCAGGTCACCGGCAGCAAGGTCGCCGATTTCATCCAGCAGGCGCATGATGGCTTCCTGGTTGGCACTGTTCTCTGCCTCCACAACCTGGCTGCGCTTGCGCTGACCGATGAGTGTTTCATACGCCATCCATAACAGGATCAGCAGCGCAACCGAACCCAGAAAATATGCCAGCTCATTGGACACAAAACGACCTTCCTGTCCGTTTTGCAACACCGTCTTCAGGTCGTTTGCCGCATCAAACAGGGATTCACTCTGACCGGTAATTTCTGCCGCTGCCTTCTGAATACTGACCAGCTCCTCCGCGTTCTCAACAATTGAGCCGACGTTATCGCTGACACGACTGAATAGCAGGGCAATATTCTGGATTCTGGACTGCAGCGATTTACCCTGCAGTCGTGTGATACCGCCGGTACCACGCATGAAGCCGTCAAGCACACGACCGAATTCTTTCGTGTCCGCCGCGAAAGCCACAGCGGCAGACTCGGTACCCTGACCGGTCATCACCGAGTTGAGGCTGTTCACGATGCGCTGACCAAGTACTGCCTGCTGACTGGCCAGCCTGACCTGCTCGGCGCTGGCGTCACTTTTCATCAACTCGTTAACAATACCCTGGGTGTGCTCCATGAGTTGCGGCATGACCTCACTCATCAGGCTGGTTGCCTCGGTCATTGCAATAATCAGGAATTGACCCTCCAGCACCTCGTTGATGTTGTAGCGAAAACCGCTCCAGCGATTCTCGAGATTGATCAGCGCCATGCTCTCGGGCGTACCACTTTTCCCGGAAGAATCACCGAAATCAGACATCTGCTGATCGAGAATTGTTGTAAATTCATTCTTCGATGATTCCATCTTGCTGAAGGCATCCGAATCACCCGTGGTAGCGGCCAGTGCGTACTTGGCGACACGTTGTGACAACACCAGTTGCTCACCGACATCAGCCAGTCTGGCCTGGTCCAGCTCGACCTGCTTGCCAACATTCACAAAGGTCCAGGCCATAGCGCAAATTGCACACAACATAAAGAAGGTCAGAACCTTCACTCTGTTGCTAGCACCCATTTTTTTCACATCAAACATCGTTTTCATGGTCTATCTCCTGACCCACCAGTTCACTTGCAAAATTAAAATCTGAATAAATACTGTCTTTCAAAAAAAACCGATTAAACAGCCGCCTGTAAAAACTGCTGTGTGTCAGCCAGCGTAAACAAACTGAGCACCCCCCACAGCTGCCCGTTTCTTCGATAACCACCATCGATATAGGGCTGCAGTGACACATCCACACCGACCTCGTCCTGCGTATATTCTTCTTCCAGAAAATGCTTCAGGCCCATAACCTCATCGACAACCAGCCCCGAATAAATGCCTTCGTAATTAATAACCAGAACGCGGCTCTTGTCAGTTACCCGCGCTATCGGGTTACCGAGATAGCCGTTCAGATCAATAACCGGCAACAGGTTGCCGCGAACATTCGCGATACCACGTACCCATGACTGCGTCAGTGGCACATTGGACATCGCCGGCACATCGAGTATTTCGACCACCTGATCCATCGGGGCCAGTAGCGAATGGTCGCCAAGACGAAAGGCAATGCCGGACCAGTCATTTGACATCTCGGCCTTGCGTGGCAGGCCAATCGCACAACCACGGCAGGCTTCCTCAATATCCTTGAGAATAACCAGAGGATTTACGGAATGATTATCAGTCATGGCCTTTACGCAGCAAGCGCCTCGTTAATAAGAATCAACAGCGCGCTTTCCTTGACCGGCTTGGTCACATAGTCGCGTGCACCCTGGCGCATACCCCAGACACGATCGACCTGCTGATCCTTGCGAGTAACAATAATGACCGGGATACCCGACGTATGCGGATCCGACGTCAGCTCACGTGTCGCCTGAAACCCATTTAGTCCAGGCATCACCACGTCCATCAGGATCAGGTCCGGATGCTCACGCCTGGCGACCGCAATACCTTCACCTGCGTCTGACGCAGTCAATGTGTTGAAACCATTTTTTTCCAGCATCTTCTTCAGCAGATGTGTATCAGTCGGTGAGTCGTCAACAATCATTATCTGTGTCATTTCTATTGCCTCTGTCTATTTCAACGTAACAAGTCAGCTGGATTATTGTTTCTCTGCATTGGCAGTATGTTGCTCAATCACCGACAGTAATTCTTCCCGCGTAAAAGGTTTGGTTATGTAGTTATCCGAACCGACCACACGCCCCCGCGCGCGGTCAAACAAACCGTCCTTGCTGGAAAGCATGACAACCGGGGTGTGCCGGAACACACGGTGATGCTTTATCAGCGCGCAGGTCTGGTAGCCATCGAGGCGTGGCATCATAATGTCCATCAGGATCAGATCCGGCTGGTGATCGGCTATCAGGCTGAGCGCCTCAAAGCCGTCTGTCGCAGTAATCACCTCAAAACCTTCCTTCTTAAGCAAGGTCTCGGCAGTACGACGAATGGTCTTGCTGTCATCGATGACCATCACCTTGAAGGACTTGCTGGCACCTTCGTTAGCCGCTACTGTCTCCTCGACAGCTCCATGTACCTCGTCTGCTGGTATACTGCTCTGCATGTTTACACCTATATATATGATTTACTTACTTTTTAATCCACCCAGATGTCACGCTGCGTGTCCTGTAGAGCGTTCACCGTGACCCCGCAGCACAAATTAATTTAGTATTACCAGTCTGCTACATCGATTTATCGTCATTCGCTCAACAAACTTGATGCTGTCGCACTGCCCTGATGCCTGACACCATCCTGTTACTGAAAAAAGGATCACCATGAGTAAAAAACTGGGCGTCGTAATGGACCCGATCGGAGCCATCAATTTTCACAAGGACAGTACGCTGGCCATGTTGCTGGCAGCCGCAAAACGTGGCTGGCAGCTGTATTACATGGAACAGGGAGACCTGTTTTTGCAGGACAGCCGATGCTTTGCCAGACGCTCGCCCCTGCAGGTCCGGGCCGATGAAAATAACTGGTTTAGCCTCTCGGAAGCGGTCACAGCACCACTCGATGAGCTGGACGTGGTTTTGATGCGCAAAGACCCGCCTATGAACATGGAGTTCATTTACACCACCTTCATGCTGGAGCGCGCCGAGGCACACGGCGCACTGATCGTGAACCGGCCGGCGGCCATCCGTAATGCCAGCGAAAAACTCTATACCGCCTGGTTTTCGGCGTGCTGCCCGCCAACGCGGGTCAGCCGTGACATGCAGGTACTGAAGGAATTTCTTGCCGAGCATGGCGACATTATCGTTAAGCCACTTGATGGCATGGGCGGCGCATCGGTATTCCGGGTACAGCAACAGGATCCGAACCTGAATGTCATCCTGGAAACCATCACCGGTAATGGCACCATCAGCGCCATGGCGCAACGCTATATCCCGGAGATAACGGCCGGTGACAAGCGTATCCTGATGATTGACGGTGAACCGTTCCCGCATGCACTGGCACGCATTCCGGCCAGCGGGGAAACACGTGGCAACCTGGCTGCCGGCGGGCGTGGCGAAGGCGTCGACCTCAGTGAGCGAGACCGCTGGATTTGTGCACAGGTCGGACCGGCATTACGTGAACAGGGCCTGTTGTTTGTCGGGCTTGATGTCATTGGCGATTACCTCACCGAGATCAACGTGACCAGCCCGACCTGCATTCGCGAGCTCGACAAACTCTATAATGCGGATATTGCCGGCCAGTTGATGGATGCTATTGATACCCGACTGCAAGCATAGCCATGCGCTACGCCCGTCTGACTGCGCTCGCACTGCTAGGCATCCTGGTGGCTGGCTGCAGCAACAATGAAGCCGTCTTTCACGAACGTTTTTTTGCCCTTGGCACGCTCATTGAAATCAGTATTTACGGGGCACAGCCTGCCCTGGCGGCCCGCGCCAGCGATCAGGTTGAACAGGATTTGCTGACACTGCAAAGCCGCTGGCATGCCTGGAAGCCCGGCGCCCTCTCGCAAATCAACAAGCAACTGGCAACCCTGCAAACGGCTACCCCGGACCCGGACATGTTGCCTCTGCTACAGGAAGCTCACCGGCTGTCCAAACTCAGCCAGAACCTCTTTAACCCGGTCATTGGCCAACTGATTGCCCTGTGGGGATTTCATGACAACCCGCTACCCATCGGAACACTGCCGGACAGCGAGGCTATAGCTGCGCTGGTAATACAATCACCCACGGTTGATGATATCCACTTCACGGGCACACAACTTGTTAGCGACAACCCGGCCGTTCGTTATGATCTTGGCGCCTTTATCAAGGGCTACGCGGTCGACACCGCCATTCAACGACTGCGTGAATTCGGCATCGAAAACGCCATTGTCAATGCCGGTGGAGACCTGCGCGCCATCGGACAACATGGCGACCGGCCCTGGCGTATTGGTATTCGCCAACCACGCCAGGGCGGCATACTTGCCAGCATTGAAATCCAGGGCGATACCAGCGTGTTCACGTCCGGGGACTATGAGCGATTTTTCGAGGTCGACGGCAAACGCTATCACCATATAATCGATCCTCGCAGCGGCTACCCGGCCGGGCGCACCAGCTCCGTCACCGTCGTACACGACAGTGCTGCCACTGCGGATGCAGCCTCCACCGCATTGTTCGTGGCCGGCCCTGAGGACTGGTTTGAAGTCGCCCGCAGTATGCAAATTGGACTGGTCATGCTGATCGACAAACACGGCGTCATCCATATGAATCCGGCAATGCAATCACACATCCATTTTGAACCCGGTGTTGATGCTGAAATCGTACTCAGCGAAACGTTGCAATGACCCGTGCAGACTACCTGTTGCTGGCCATCGTGCTGTGCACATTGCCGTTGTTATATGCTCGCTTGTGGACAGCTGGCGAGCAGGCTGACTATATCCAAATACAAACCGGGCAAGGTGAACCGCTAACCGGTGAGCTGTCGCCGGATCGCACCCTGAGCGTTCAGGGCCCGCTGGGTGACAGTGTTATTGAAGTCAGCCAGGGTCGCGCCCGCTTTGTCAGCTCTCCCTGCAGCGGACAGATCTGTGTACACACCGGTTGGCTGAAGGCTGCCGGTGACATTGCTGCCTGCCTGCCAAACCGCATCAGCCTGACCCTGCATGGCGAGCACCCCAGGTTTGATGCGATAAACTTCTGATTCGCCATCTGGCGACACTCAATCAATGCCAAAAAAAGGGACGCTTTGCGTCCCTTTTCAGCATGCCTGCCAGACTTGTTATTTCATGGCAACCGCTTCAGCAGTCCCGGGTACAACGACTGTCAGACCCAGCACCTTCCACATCTGCATACCACCCCGGTAATAAAACACTTTCTCGGCTGGATAGCCGTATGAGAGCAGACCGCTGATAGCGCGCGGTGACTGGCCGCACCAGGGGCCATTACACCAGAACACCACTTGCCTGGCACCGGAGAAGTCCCAGCTATCGGTTTTCTGATCCGCACCAAACAGCCCCAGTGACGCCATCAGCTTTTCAAAGCTGCGCCTCAGCCAGCTTACCTCACCACGAGGCACGCCACCCAGCTGCTGCAGCAGCTTGACAGTTTCTTCTGCATCTGCATCTCGAACAAACTCGGTAAACGGAATATTCACAGAACCCGGGATAGTGCCTTTCCGGTACCAGGAAGGTGTTCTTGCATCAACGATCAATCCGCTACCGCCTTCAAGCTCACGTTCCATGAAGCGAAATATTTCGGCCTCACCGACAGTCGTTACGCCCGGCGCCACCGTCATTGGCTGAATACAGAATGGCGGACATTTGCGTGACGTCTTGGCAAAACCGTCCTTCAGTGTGTTATCGGTGTCCTGAATACGCTGAATGCGTACCTGCTCACCGTTGTGATCGACTTCCAGGTAAGCCAGGTAGTCGGTGAGCTTCACATCAAGGGCGGCGGCATTTGAATTCAACAGCAATGCGCCTGATGCAAGCAATGCCAGCATCGATATTTTAGTGATAAAAAGTTTCATATTAAGATCCCTCTATTCAAATACAAACAACAATGACAGTCACTAGCCGGAAGACAGCAAACGTACGATTTCCTCACGCAGTGAAGATATCCGGTTATCATTTTGGTAAAACTTGTAGACGCTTTTGCGTTTGCTTTTGGATAACTTGGTATACAGAAAATTACTGCCGGAATAACTGCGATCCAGCCTTTCCTCAAACTCGCTGAAACTCAGGCCTTCGGTTATCAACTGGCTGGCTCCGGCAGGTTTCGCCTTCTTGACCGGCGAGCTGATGATTGCGGACACCTGCTCGTTTCTTGCCCCGGTATTGTCCGCCTCCGCCTCCAGTGCGCTGAGGTAGTCATCGGCTGCGAATAGCGATGCCGGGCAACACACTGACACAGCCAAAGCCGCCAACAGTGTCTTTGATGCCAATGATTTTATGTTTGGCTGAAACATACCTTGCACTCTTCCATTTACAGACTTGTTGCCCCTGCCGGTCGCAGAACCCGCCTCGCACGGCAGCAGTATTCATGGTATCTCGTGGGCTATGAGCATTTATCGGCGCTTCATTCAGGCGCTTTAACCGCTGTCCCATGGGGGAAATCCGACCCGCCAAAGCGTCACTTTCGTCTGGCCAGTGCTCACTGCTGGCGGTTAACGTTAGCGACAGGCTTGCAGCGTCTTTACGGGGATCATTAACTAACTGTTTTTACTATATTAATCAGCAAGCAATGAAAGGAGCATACAACCACCGTCGTTACTGCACCGCCGCCTGTGCAGTGCTATTTGCACTGCAAAGCGGCAGCATCGAGGCTCGCTCGATTTACCGCTGGGTGGATCAGCAGGGACAGGTACACTTCAGCGACCATGCACCGCATAGTGAAAGCACCGCCAGCGAGATTAAACAACCGGCTGCATCCCGCAACAGTAGTAATGGCCTGCGACCGGCAGAAACAGGATTACTGCAACAGATCCAGCAACGCGCAAAACAGCAGCAACAACTGGCACAGGCCAGCAGGCGCAAAGCCAGCCAGGCACTGGCCGAACAGGAGAAACGCTGCAACACCAGCCGGGAAAAATTCCAGGCGTCCAGGGGACATGTCGACTACAGGCAACATTCAAGGTATTTACGTACCCACTGCTGGTAACAGGTAAGATAGGACAACTATCGGGAATACTGTCGACAACACGTGCAAATACATACCACTCATGAGGACCATCGCATTGCCTGGCTAACAGCACTGGCAATCAGTATTCACGTACTGGAAAGCGCAATCCCCTCACCCCTGCCGGGTTTTAAACCCGGACTTGCCAACGTCATAACCATAGCGGTGTTGATGCAGTTTGGCTGGCGCAGTGCTGCATGGGTTAGCATCCTGCGCGTCATCTGCGGCAGTTTACTGCTGGGCACCTTCCTTTCTCCGACGTTTATTCTCAGCCTCGGCGGCGCCGTCTTCAGCATGACAGCACTGTGGTTCGCCAGTCGTCTGCCCGGCGACGGATTCAGCGCCATAGGCTACGGCATAGTGGCCGCACTTGCGCATATGACCGGGCAATTCACACTGGCATGGTTGTTGTTCATTCCAAACGATGCCGTCTGGCGGTTGTTCCCGATACTGTTAACGGCGGCACTATTGTTTGGTATCGTCAGCGGTATAATCGCACGCGCAATGTGTAACGAAGAGATCTCATGCTGAATACAGACGCACAGATGCTGGAGCCTTCGCCAGTCACTGCAGCCGACAGGATGGCAATGACGCTGTTCTTTGCGATCGCACTGCACGCCATCATCATTCTCGGCATTACTTTCGGACAGTTTGACGACCCGCCACCTGAAAACGTCTTGCCGACACTGGACATCACCGTCTCGAATCGCCGTACGCCGGCACCGGACGAAGCCGATTACCTGGCAGAAACCAGCCAGGACGGTGGCGGCAACACTACGGAAAAGATACAGCCGACACAGACCATCCCCGAGCAGGCACCGGCCGTCATGCCCCAGCAGCCGGTAGAGTCACCGGCACAGGTTGTCTCTGCCAGTGTTGCTGAAAAAAAAGTACACCAGGAAAAAACCGAAACACCCGAGACTGAAAAGCCGGAAATCACGGCCACTGAGCTGATCGAACGCAGCATGGAGATGGTCAACCTGAACGAACAGCTTAACGAGTCAATGCAGGCCTATGCCCACAGACCACGACACATTTACGTTTCTGCACGCACCCAGGAATACAAGTATGCCAATTACATGAGCGAATGGGTCAAAAAGGTCGAGCGGGTAGGTAACCTGAATTACCCGGACGAGGCACGCCGCGCCGGGCTTACCGGTAAACTAATCATGGATGTCACCATGAATGCCGACGGCACGGTACGCAACATCAGCATCATGCGGACATCGGGGCACAAGGTGATCGATGAAGCCGCCATACGTATTGTCAATCTGGCAGCACCCTTCCCGCCGTTTCCGGAGGACATTCTCAAGGACGCTGATATTATGCACATCACGCGCACCTGGGAGTTTTCCACCAGCAATCAACTGAAGAGTCGCTAGCCAGCCTTGCTCACGGCTGGTTATATCCACCGGGGGACTTGAAGGCAACAGTGTCCTACCTGATACTATAGGTATGAGTAACACGCCGTCCCTGAACAACCACTTCCTGATTGCCATGCCGGCACTTGATGACCCGAACTTTCACCACACCACTACGTACATCTGCGAACACGATGAAAATGGTGCACTTGGCGTCGTCATCAACCGGCCGCTGGAAATGCAACTCGGTGAAATATTGCAATATATGGACATCCAGGCCTGCAGCGAGGAAATTTCCTTACGCCAGGTCTACATGGGTGGGCCGGTTCAAAATGACCGCGGATTCGTACTGCATGAGCCCGCTGGCGACTGGGAAGCAACACTCAAGGTAACCGACACCATCGGTATTACCTCATCTCGCGACATCCTGCAGGCCATCGCGGCGGGCAAAGGTCCCAAAAACGCGATCGTCACGCTTGGCTACGCCGGCTGGGGCGCCGGACAACTCGAAAGCGAACTTGCCGCCAACACCTGGCTGAGCGGGCCGGCCAGCTCAAAGATAGTGTTTGACACCCCCAGCGAACAACGCTGGCAAGCCGCCGCCGCGTTACTGGGCATTGATCTGAACCTGTTATCCAGCGATACAGGACATGCCTGATGAAGCATGATGACATGCCTGCCACTCGCACAGTGCATACAGTATAATCTTGCAAACGCTGCTTGGATTCGACTTTGGGAAACAACGGATCGGGGTCGCCGTGGGACAAAGCATTACCGGCACGGCGACTGCACTGTGCACGTTGAACGCCCGTAACCTGCAGCCTGACTGGGACAGAATCTCGGCATTAATCGATGACTGGCACCCGGATGCACTGATCGTAGGTCTGCCGCTGCACGCCGACGGCAGTGATTCAGACATCACCACGGCGGCGCGCAAGTTTGCTCGACAACTTGAAGGACGCTGCCGCTTACCGGTACATACTATGGATGAAAGACTGAGCTCACACGCAGCAGGGCAGCTGCAGCGCCAGCACAAGGCTGCCGCAAAAGCAGGCACCGATGCGCTAGCCGCAATGATTATCCTGCAGAACTGGCTGGAAACACATAAACCGCATGACTGAACTGGCAGACACGGCAACCATTATCGGCGACATGGTCAGCGAACTGGCCGAGAACATCAGCCGTTCCGGACATGCCAACCCCGCTATCGTCGGTATTCATACCGGCGGCGTCTGGATTGCAGAACAGCTGCATCAGCAGCTGGGCATCAGCGAACCGCTCGGCAGCCTTGATATCTCCTTTTACCGCGATGACTTCACACGCATTGGCATGAACCCGGTAGTGAAGCCCTCCGAGTTGCCGTTCAGTATCGATAATCGACACATTATTCTGGTCGATGATGTGCTGTACACCGGCCGCACCATCCGCGCCGCCCTCAATGAACTGTTTGATTATGGTCGCCCGGCCTCCATTGTACTTGCGACCCTGATTGATCGTGGTGGCCGGGAACTGCCGATTCAGGCCAATGTTGTCGGCCGCCATGTCGAACTGAAAGATGATGAGCAGATTAAACTTTCGGGACCTGACCCGCTGACACTGGAAATTCAGAAAACCGTATGAGCCGGGACAGCCTGCAAATCGACACTAACGGACAGCTGCGCCACTTTCTTTCTATCAGCGGACTGAACCGCCAGTTACTGATCGACATACTCGACACCGCCGAATCATTTGCCGGCGTCACCGAGCAGACGGTCAAGAAAGTCCCCCTGCTGCGCGGCAAGACCATCGTCAACCTGTTCTTCGAAGCCAGCACGCGCACCCGTACCACCTTTGAGCTGGCAGCCAAGCGCCTGTCTGCCGACGTGCTGAATATCAATGTCACCCAGTCCAGCGCATCCAAGGGCGAAACACTGCTGGATACACTGCGCAACCTGGAAGCGATGCATGTTGATATGTTCGTCGTCCGCCACGCCGACAGTGGCGCTGCACACTTTATCGCCAGTAATGTCGCGCCGCACGTCAGCGTTATAAACGCCGGTGACGGGCGTCATTCGCATCCGACCCAGGCCATGCTGGACATGTTCACCATTCGCCGCGTCAAGGGCCCGGATTTTGGCCGACTGCGTGTTGCCATTGTCGGTGATATCATGCATTCGCGTGTTGCCCGCTCACAGATAAACGCACTGAACCTGCTAAATACCGGCGAAGTACGCATCGTCGCGCCGCGAACACTGATACCCACCCATGCCGAGTCGCTGGGCACACACGTCTTTCATGACCTGCAGGAAGGCATCAAGGACGCCGACGTCATCATCATGCTGCGACTGCAGCGTGAGCGCATGCAGGGCGCGCTGCTGCCGAGTGAACATGAATATTTTGAACTGTTCGGACTGACGGAGGACAAGCTTGCAAATGCCAGCCCGGATGTCACTGTCATGCACCCGGGCCCCATCAATCGTGGTGTTGAAATGGACTCCGAGGTTGCCGACGGGCCACGCTCGGTAATCCTCGAACAGGTCACCCATGGCATTGCAGTACGCATGGCCGTCATGTCCATGGCGATGTCTCCCCGGGATACAGCTGCAGGACAACCACATGCCGGTTGAACGCATACAGCACAGAATTCGCATCAGCGGCGGTCGGGTCATTGACCCGGCCAACAAGGTGGACGTAATACAGGACATCTATGTTGCAGGCGGAAAAATAGTCGCACTCGGCGCTGCACCGGACGGTTTCACCGCCGATGCCGAAATCGATGCCGGCAAGCAGATTGTCTGTCCCGGCCTGGTAGATGTCTGTGCACGGCTGCGCGAACCGGGGCAGGAACATAAAGCAACCATTGCCAGCGAATCACAGGCAGCTGCCAGCGGCGGCATTACCACCCTGTGCTGCCCGCCGGATACCAGTCCGGTCATCGATACCCCGGCAGTAACAGAATTTATCAGGCTGCGTGCAGAAGCTGCCGGCAAGGCACGCATTGTAACGCTGGCTGCTCTCACCCAGGAGCTGAAAGGCGAACAGCTAAGCGAGATGGCCGCTCTCAAAAAGGCCGGTTGCGTCGGCGTAAGTAACGCCATGCAGCCCTTGCTGAACCCGCTGGTACAACGTCGCGCACTGGAATATGCCGCGACCTTTGACCTGACCGTATTTCTATATCCCAATGATCACTGGCTGGCCAACAACGGCTGCGCACATGAAGGACGCGTCGCCACCCGGCTAGGCTTGCCCGGTATTCCCGAAGCGGCAGAGACGGCTGCCGTCGCACGCGACCTGGCACTGATTGAACAAACCGGTGTGCGCGCACACTTCTGCAGGCTGACTACCGGGCGCGCGGCACAAATGGTGGCACGCGCCCGGTATGACGGCGCAGCGATCACCGCCGATGTCGCCACCCCCTACCTGTACCTGACAGAGGTCGATATCAGCGAGTTTGACAGCCGCTGCCACCTGCTGCCACCGCTACGTACTGTCGAGGACCGGCAACGTCTGCGCGATGCGCTGCAGACCGGCACCCTGTCAGCGATTTGTTCTGACCACCAGCCACACGAGGCTGATGCCAAACTGGGGACGTTCCCGTCAACAGAGCCTGGCATTTCGGGGCTGGATTCATTGTTGCCCCTGGGTTTGCAACTGGTGGATGAGCAGGTGATTACACTGCCCGACCTGATACACCGGCTGACCGCCGGCCCGGCAAAAATACTCGGGCTACCGTATGGCACACTGTCTGTCGGGGCGATCGCAGACATCTGCATATTCAACCCGGAAATGACCTGGCAGCTAACCACTGCCAGTATGCAAAGCCGCGGGCACAACACGCCGTTTATGGGAAGGGAATTCAAGGGCCGCGTCACGCATACGCTGCTGGACGGCAACCGCGTGTACTCACTGGGCTAGTCATGTCGGAACAGCGGCCACCCTCACAGCGCGACACCCTGTTTGTAGAAGATGCAGAAATCCTGCTGCATGACAGCTACCCGGGCGATCAGTATGTACTGCGTGTGCAGGCCCCTGAATGTGCGGCGCGGGCATTACCCGGCAGCTTTGCGCATCTGCAATGTAACCCTTCCCTGCTGATGCGCAGACCGCTATCCATCATGCGCGCCGATGCCACTGCCGGCTGGGTAGAATTCCTCTACAAGGATGTTGGCATCGGCACACATGCACTGACAAAACGGGTCAGCGGCGAATATATCAATATGATCGGGCCAATCGGCATGCCGTTTGTAACCGATCGCGCACGTCCGCGCACGCTGTTGATGGGCGGTGGCGTCGGTATACCCCCAATGGTATTTCTGGCAGATCGTCTGCGCCAGGATCCGCACTGGCAACCGGTGGTGCTGATGGGTTCTGAAGTACCCTTTCCGTTCACACCACGCCCGTCGCGTTTTCTGCTGCCGGGCATGCCCGACGCCGTCATTGCCGGCATGCCGTTACTGGAAGACTGGGATGTGCCGAGCCGGCTTGCCAGCCTGCAGGGCTTTGCGGGATGTTATGAAGGTTATATAACCGACCTGGCTCGACACTGGCTGGATGCCTTATCCGCGGAGCAGCGCAACGCGGTCAGTGTATATGCCTGCGGGCCGCATCCCATGCTGGCTGCAACGGCTGCGCTGGCGCGTGAATACGACTTGCCGTGCCAGGTGTCACTGGAAGAATTCATGGCCTGCGCCGTGGGTGGCTGCGCCGGTTGTACCGTTGAGATCAACACGCCCGCGGGAGTCGCGATGAAACGTGTCTGTGTTGATGGCCCGGTGTTTGATGCCCGGGCTGTCAACTGGGACTGACCAGAACAGCTGTCTGTTTACACTAGTCCTGTTCTTCCAGAAACACATCGTCCATGGCGGCAGCAAACTTGTTGATGTCGCTCTTGTCGAGCTTGATCATCAGGCGCACCTCGTTGGCGGAATCGGCAAAGTGCAGCGCGTCATCCTGGGTAATTTCACCCGCCTTGAACAACTCAAACAGAGCCTGGTCGAAGGTGATCATACCCTGCTGACCTGACTGCTTCATGAGCTCCTTGAGCTTGTGTATCTCACCCTTGCGAATCACATCGTGAACCAGCGGGGTACCCAGCAGGATCTCGACACACACCCGCCGCCCGTTGCCATCCGCGCGCGGAATCAGCTGCTGGGCAAGGAATGCCTTCAGGTTCATGGACAGGTCCATAAACAGCTGTGGCCGGCGTTCTTCCGGGAAAAAGTTGATAATACGGTCCATCGCCTGGTTGGCATTATTGGCGTGCAGTGTTGCCAGGCACAGGTGACCGGTTTCGGAAAAGGCTATCGCATGGTCCATGGTCTGACGGTCGCGTATTTCGCCAATCAGGATAACGTCCGGCGCCTGCCGCAGGGTGTTCTTCAGTGCTGTCTCGTAGGATTCGGTATCAATACCCACCTCTCGCTGCGTAACAATGCAACCCTTGTGCGGGTGCACATATTCGATCGGGTCCTCAATGGTAATAATATGACCGGTACCGGTCTCGTTACGATAATCGATCATCGCAGCCAGCGAGGTTGACTTACCGGTACCGGTTGCACCGATAAACACAATCAGGCCGCGTTTTGTCATTGCCAGGTTCTTCAGAATCGGTGGCAGGTTCAGCTCTTCAATGGTCGGAATAACCGTATCAATGCGACGCAACACGGCGCCCGCCTGGTCACGCTGGATAAAGGCGCTGGCACGGAACCGGCCGACACCTTCTTCGTTAACCGCAAAGTTACATTCGTGTGTCGCCTCGAACTCGTCACGCTGCGCCGGCGTCATCATGCTGGTGACGACGTCCATGGCACTATCCGGGGTCAGCGCCTCATTGGATACAGGAGCTGTCCTGCCGTCTACCTTCATGGTTGGTGGTACACCGGCGGTCAGAAACAGATCCGACGCGCCCTTTTCATGCATCATTTTCAACAGTAAAGATAATTCCATAGCCGTTCTCCGAAATCTGCCGCTTACCGGAAGCTGTCCTTGTTGACTGCCTTCATACGCGCATCCTGCTTGGTAATCAGGCCCTTGGATAACAAATCAAGTAGATACTGATCCAGCGTGGTCATGCCCACCGAGTTACCGGTCTGGATGGCAGAATACATTTGCGCGACCTTGTCCTCGCGAATCAGGTTACGAATCGCCGGGGTACCAATCATGATTTCCCATGCCGCTATGCGTCCGCCGCCGACCTTCTTCATCAGTGTCTGTGCGATAACCGAACGCAGCGACTCTGACAACATCGAGCGCACCATGGTCTTTTCAGCCGCAGGGAACACGTCAATAACACGGTCAATGGTCTTGGCTGCCGATGTGGTATGCAGGGTGCCGAACACAAGATGCCCGGTTTCCGCTGCCGTCAAGGCCAGCCTGATGGTTTCCAGATCACGCATTTCACCCACCAGGATGATATCCGGATCTTCACGCAGTGCTGAACGCAGTGCCTCGTTAAAACCGAGCGTATCCTTGTGAACCTCACGCTGGTTAATCAGGCATTTCTTGGTCTCGTGTACAAATTCGATCGGGTCTTCGATCGTCAGGATGTGCGCGTAGGCCTTGGCGTTGATGTAATCAATCATCGCTGCCAGCGTGGTGGACTTACCGGAACCGGTCGGTCCGGTCACCAGCACCAGGCCGCGTGGTGTGTCAGCAATTTCCTTGAATATTGCCGGCGTGCCCAGGTCATCAAGCCCGAGAATTTCCGATGGAATGGTACGAAACACAGCGCCTGCACCACGATTCTGGTTAAACGCATTAACACGAAAACGCGCAAGATCCGGAATCTCGAATGAAAAATCGGTCTCGAGAAACTCCTCGTAATCCTTGCGCTGCTTGTCATTCATGATGTCGTAGACAAGACCGTGCACGGTTTTATGATCCAGCGAGGGAACGTTCACCTTGCGCATATCACCGTCAACACGAATCATCGGTGGCAGTCCTGCAGAGAGGTGCAAATCCGATGCGCCATTCTTGACACTAAAGGTAAGTAATTCCGCTATATCCATCCCGACTCCCTATGTATATTTAGTACTCTCCACAGACTATCGACTGTGATTCTGGATACTTAAAAAACGTTTGATATCGGTGACTTGTGGCACAGGATAGCAGGCGATTTGCATTGAACCCGGTCTAGCCCCCCGGCACCGATTCAGTGTGTCAGCAGGAGTATGCCGTATTACATTGATTTAGCAAGCGCACCCTGCAACAATTTCCTTGAGGAATCAGTCACCTAAACATGCAGGCCGATAACTGCATCGGCGCTCCAAAATAGCCAGGGGTGTCGCCACCAAAGTTGCCAGTGCTCGCTTGTCGCATGCGTACTCCATCCTGTATCGTCAAAATCATGAATGACACTACCCTGACTTTTATCGGCGGCGGCAATATGGCCGCCAGCCTGATCGGCGGCCTGATAGCAGATGGCTGGGATCCGGCCCGTATCCGTGTTGCCGATAGCAGCGCCGAACGACTGCAGCAACTTTCACAGCAGTTTCCGATTTACACCAGTAGCGACAATTGCAACGCGGCTGACCAGGCCGATATTATCGTGCTGGCCGTCAAGCCCCAGGTAATGCAATCTGTGACCCGCGAGCTGACCAGTCTGATAGCAAAGCAGCAGCCACTGGTTATATCCATAGCGGCCGGCATCCCTGCCGGGGCACTCGGCAACTGGCTCGGCAAATCAACTGCCATTGTGCGTACCATGCCGAACACACCCGCCATGGTACAGAGCGGCGCCACTGTGCTGTATGCAAATGAACACGTCAGCGAAGAACAACGCAGCATTGCAGAATCGATACTGCGGGCCGTCGGTGTCGCGATCTGGATCGATGATGAGGCTCTGATGGATGCCGTTACCGCCCTTTCTGGCAGCGGCCCCGCCTACTTTTTTCTGTTTATGGAAGCGTTACAGGCTGCCGGACAGGAGCTGGGACTGCCGCAAGATACTGCCAGGCTACTGACTTTGCAAACAGCCTTTGGGGCAGCAAAGATGGCTCTGGAGAGCACCAAGGATGCGGCCACCCTGCGCCACCAGGTCACCTCACCGGGTGGCACCACCGAACATGCGATCAATGCTTTCCAGAAAGGTGAACTGGAAGCCCTCGTCAGCAAGGCATTACAGGCCGCGGCAAAACGCTCACACGAACTTGCAACAGAATTTGGAAACGATTCATGAGTAGCAGTTACCTCACCAACCCGCTTGAATTTCTGATTACCACCCTGTTCAGCCTGTACATCATGGTCGTCATGCTGAGATTTATCCTCGGTGCCGTACGTGCTGATTTCTACAATCCGGTCAGCCAGTTCCTGGTGCGCGTCACCAATCCGCTACTGGTACCCATGCGCAAGGTGATCCCCAGTATCCGGCAATACGACACCTCGGCGCTGCTGTTGATGCTGTTATTGCAGCTTTTGTCACTGCTGGTCATCATGATGTTGCGCGGCGTGAGCGTGCCGTTTAGTTACCTGTTACTGGCCGCCATCGGGGAACTGGTGGTGCTCGCTTTCAACATTTTCATTTTTGCCATTGTCATCCAGGTCGTCATCAGCTGGGTAAACCCGGGCAGCTACAACCCGGTCAACGCATTGCTTCACAGCATCACCCGACCGGTACTGGCACCGGTGCAGCGGCTCATCCCGCCGATCTCGGGTATTGACCTGTCACCGCTGGTTGCTCTGATAGGGCTGCAGGTTCTGAAAATGCTGGTGTTGCCTTTGCTGGGCTAACGGCTTAAATGCTCTATACTAGGTATACTTATCCTTGAACACATTTTGGAGAAAAAAATGCGACCGGTAACCCGTATCACTTCACTGCTGGCTGGATTGCTCATGTTACTTCCGCTGGCCAACAGCGCTGAAAATTCCAAAACATTTGGTCAATATGTCATTCACTACAATGCGCTGGCCACCGATGTACTGCCACCCGAGGTTGCACGCCAGTACAACATTACACGCAGCCGTAACCGCGGCATGATCAACATAACAGTCCTGAAAAACATTCTTGGCAGCCCCGGCCAGCCGGTTCACGCACAGCTTGAAGTCAGTGCGCTCAATCTTGCAGGACAGGGACGCGCCATCAACACCAGGGAGATACGCGACGGTAACGCCATCTATTATATTGGTGAGTTCGGTGTGGCCAACGAGGAAACACTGAAATTCAAGGTACAGGCACGCCCGCAAGGCAGCCAGGAAAGCGTACAGGTCGAATTCAGCCAGGACTTCTACACGCAGTGAATGTTGACAATTTACAGTTAATTTCAGCCAACAATAGCCGGGGGACTGCCAATCGTCACACAATAACCAGTTATCAGCCTGCCTTAACGACGCTACCTTTTTCTAAAAACAGGAGAAAATCGTTAATCCTGATTAACAGGAAGTCCATGGCTGAATGAGCCCTGCCGAGCCCCAGGCAGGTCGCTGGCGTACCGCCCTGACCGTCTATACCCGGCCACGGGTGGTCGGTATGGTATTTCTCGGCTTTTCCGCAGGACTGCCTTTCCTGCTCGTCTTTACCACCCTGTCCGCCTGGCTGACAGAAACACAAATCTCACGCACAACTATCGGCTTTTTCAGCTGGGTCGGAATCACTTATTCAATCAAGGTGTTCTGGGCACCGGTCATAGACCGCCTGCCGTTTCCACTACTCACTCATATATTTGGCAAACGCCGTGGCTGGATGCTCGCGGCCCAGATAACTATCGCCATCGGCCTGACCGGCATGGCATTAACCAATCCAGGCACCAACCTGACACAGCTGGCACTGTTCGCCCTGCTGGTAGCATTCGGTTCTGCTACCCAGGACATCACAATCGATGCCTGGCGCATTGAAGTCGTCGAGCGTGACATGCAGGGTGCCATGGCAGCTACCTATGTCCTCGGCTACCGGCTGGCGCTGCTGACTGCCGGCGCCGGAGCCCTGCACCTCGCGGAACTCACTAACTGGTCTTTGACCTACATCATTATGGCCGGATTAATGGGTGTCGGCATGCTGACAACCTTAAGCATTCCCGAGCCATTACATCCTGAAAACTGGCGTACACAAGTACTGGAATCCCGGCTTGAGTCCAGTATCGGCGTCACCGGAAAGCCAGGGCTTGCGGCACGCATCATGGCCTGGTTTGCTGATGCCGTTGTTAGCCCCTTCGTGGAATTCTTCGAACGTACCGGTCGGCTTGCAATACTGATTTTGCTACTGATCGGCTGCTACAAACTAAGCGACATCACCATGGGTGTCATGGCAAACCCGTTCTACCTGGACCTTGGCTTCACCAAGGCCGACATCGCCAACGTCACCAAAATTTTCGGCTTCTTTATGACCATCGCTGGCGCCGGTCTCGGTGGAATATTGGTAGTCCGCTTTGGCATTCTGCGACCGCTACTCGCCGGCGCTATACTGGTGGCAACTACCAACCTGCTGTTTGTCTGGCTGGCAGTTAGTGAACCGTCATTACTTCACCTCGCCGTTGTCGTCAGCGCGGATAATCTTAGTGGCGGATTGGCAACCTCAGCGTTCATTGCCTGGCTATCCAGCCTGACAAATACCAGTTACACGGCCACGCAATATGCCCTGTTCAGCTCCTTGATGACACTACCGGCAAAGTTCATCGGTGGTTTTGCCGGCATCGTAGTAGACACAAGCGGGTACGCTAGTTTCTTTCTGTATGCCGGCCTCCTGGGTGTACCGGCAATCCTGCTGGTCAGCTACCTGCTGAAGCAACCGGCTGACATCCTGCGAAAAAACTAGCAACTAATTGTATACAAGGGTATTTTTCTACATTCCCTGTTGTCATTCGGCCATCCCTCCAGCATTTTCCCATGGAATATTCATGGTATATCTGTGCCGCGCTCCCTGTTTAGATTATCCTCTAGTGCAAGAGGGGACATAGCGATGGAAAAAAGGTCAACAGGACAACGTCGATGGGAACTGGAAAATCAATTTCCGGTCAAGGACAGTGATGGTGTCATCGTGGTTACCGACCGTCGGCAACTAACCGACCGCCGCCTCGAAAACACCAGCCTGGTCGATCGCCTGATGATGTTTTCGGAGATGCCGGTGGTCGATCTCAAACTCATTGATGACGATTAATAACCCCGCTTTATCCCCGCACAGAAAGGATTTAGCGCAACAGTTTGTAGTCGTAATCCATGATCAACGGCGCATGGTCTGAAAACCGTTTGGTCTTGTAGATGCGGGCAGCCTGCACCGTCTCACCGATACCCGGCGTCGTCACCTGGTAATCAATCCGCCAGCCAACATTCTTCGCCCATGCCTGTCCCCGGTTTGACCACCAGGTGTACTGGTCAGCATCCTGGTTCACTGCACGAAACGCATCCACAAAACCGGCCGGACCGAATAACTCATCCATCCAGGCGCGTTCTTCCGGCAGGAAACCGGAATTCTTGCGGTTGCCACGCCAGTTTTTAAGGTCTATTTCCCTGTGTGCAATGTTCCAGTCACCACACAAAACGTATTCGCGGCGCTTCAGTTTCAGCTTGCGCAACCAGGGCATAAACCGCTCCAGAAAACTGAACTTGATTGCCTGACGTTCCTCGCTGGAGGAACCGGATGGCAGGTACAGTGAAACCACGCTCAGGGGGCCGAAACAGGCCTCTATATAACGCCCTTCGGCATCCATATCCGGCCATCCGAGCCCCACTTTTACCTTGTCCGGCTTGTGCTTGCTGTAAATCGCCACGCCGCTGTAGCCTTTTTTCTCCGCCTCGTGGAAATAGGCATGCCAGCCGCGCGGATGAAACACCCTGTCTTGCAGCTGTTGTACCTGTGCCTTGGTTTCCTGAATACAAACAACATCGGCCTGCTGGCGCACCATCCACTGGAAGAAGCCTTTTTTGGCAGCGGCACGAATACCGTTTACGTTGACTGTGATAATGCGCATGTTTTTTCACCGGATTAATTCGGCGTGTATGATAGCTGCACCATCCAGCCATAACGACCCTTGACTGTATATGAAAAACTATCAACACGACTTTATCAATTTCGCCATCAGCGCCGGCGTATTGCGCTTTGGTGAGTTCACTCTGAAATCGGGCCGCACCAGCCCCTACTTCTTCAACGCCGGACTGTTCAATACCGGTGAGCACCTGGCCCGGCTGGGGCGTTGTTATGCACAGGCAATTGTCGACAGTGGCAGCAAATTTGATGTGCTGTTTGGCCCGGCCTACAAGGGTATTCCACTGGCCGCCGCGACCAGTATTGCACTGGCCGACCACCACCAACGAAACACTCCCTGGTGCTTTAACCGCAAGGAAGCAAAAGACCATGGCGAGGGCGGCAACCTGGTTGGTGCGGGCCTGTCCGGTGACATCATGGTAATTGATGACGTTATTACCGCCGGTACCGCCATCCGCGAGTCCGTGGAAATCATTGAGTCTGCTAAAGCCACCCTGTCCGGCATCATTATTGCGCTCGACCGGCAGGAACGCGGCCGCGACCAGCGCTCTGCCATTCAGGAAGTCGAGGAATCACTCGGCATCAAGGTCACCAGCATCGTAACACTGGCGCATCTGCTGGAATACCTGCAGGACACACCGGGGCAGGAAGAAAACATAGCGAGAATAACTGCCTACCGCGAGCAGTACGGTGTGTAAAAACAGGAAAATCCAGTTGGTTTTTTATTTCAATCGACATTTCCGCTCCATCCAGCGGAGCTGAAATCCAGTTAGTACCCATTGATCAACATGCGGCTCTTGATATCCAGCGGCTTCTGCGTCGTATTCCGGTCAAACAAATCCGGCAACAGCCCATTCTATTCAACATTCAGCTCATCAATCATCTGCCCCTGGTCAAGCTTCCCGGAATCCGGGTCCGCACCAAATCCTGGTTTGCCTGGTAGCATTGCGGGTCTATCATCGAACTTCAGCTTGAGAGACTCCGCTGCCTGCAGTTCAACCGCTGGCTTCGCTGCTCACAGCAAGCTGTCCTCCGGACGGCTGGTCAGGCTCTCCGCTTGTTTCTCCGGGGCAGTGACACCAGCTGCAACAGGTTCACCCGTGACGTTTTCCGGCGGCGGTTTCTCCGCACGCGGACGAGAAGATAGTACACAAGCAGCCGATTGCGCATACCCTGTCGCGGCACACCGCCCTAGCCGATAACAAGCTTCACCCCGATCAGCAAAGTCACGATCTCGAAAGCACGCTTGATCCAGCGGTTACCGGACTTAATGGCAAGATGCGCTCCCAGATAACCACCCAGCAAGGAACCCAGCAACAAGGCCGGCAACCACGGCCAGCGAATCTCGGTCAGCATGCCGAGGGTCACCGCACCTGTGCCGTTCCAGAAAACCCCAACTAGTATAAGGGTATAGGCAATGGCCCGACGATAATCCAGGCCAAACCAGCGCACCAGCCAAAGCGTCACAAACAGGCCGGTACCCGAAGTCAGCGAGCCATTCAGGACACCAATCAGAAACAGCACCAGGCCACCGAACAGGCGTCCGCGCAGGTCCCTGTTAACCTGCTTTAATTGCTGCCCCAGGCCAGGATTCAGCCACGAATAGACCCCCAGGCCGGCCGTCAGCACACCCAACGCGACTTCAGCAAGACGTTCAGGTACACCGAGTATGATGTTGGCGCCCAGGATCACGCCGGGCAGCCCGAAACCAAGGATGAACAGCGCCAGCGAACGATCCAGCGGCTGTTCCCTCAAGTGCCTCACCGTAGCGCCGATACCCAGTGCAACACTGGCAACTTTATGAGTGGCCAGCGCAATGGTAAACGGCAGTCCCATGAAAATCAGGACAGGCAGCTGGATAAGCCCGGCACCCCCCCCTGAAAAGGCTGAGAACAAATTAGCCACCAGGGACACCAGAAACAGGACTAGTTGTTCAACACCGTTCACTGCTGTTCCGCCTTTGCGTATATTATGATCACAGGGTAATAAACAGGTTTAGAATACACGTATGAAATCAGGATGGCTGCTACACATGAATAATCTACGCTACTTGCTGCTCGTGCCGGCACTGTTTTGCGCCAGCAACGCATTTGCTGAACGCACCTTTAAATGGGTCGACAATGAAGGGCACGTGCACTACGGAAACCGCGTTCCTCCGGAATATGCAAAACAGGAACGCAAGGTCATGAATGAGCGTGGCCGTACTGTAAAAGTCTACGATGCCGCGAAGACACCGGAGCAATGGGAAGCAGAACAACAGCAAAAAGAAGAGGCTGCTAAAAACAAGCTGCTGGCCGAGAAACAGGCCGTGCATGACCGCAGCCTGCTCGCCACCTACTCAAGCGAACAGGACATGTTGCTGGCCAAAAACAGCAAGGTTGCCTCGGTTGATGCACTGCTGCAGCTGACCAGCAGCCGCATCATTTCCATGCAGGAGCGCTTGCACAAACTCACCGAGGAAGCCGCCACCTATGAACGCAGCGGCAAGGCACTGCCGCTGTCGCTGGAGGCGCAGCTGAAAAACCTGCGCGAACAGATCAGTACCAACGAAGCCTTCGTCAAGGAAAAAGAATTGGAGAGGATGGCTATCCACAATCAGTTTGATGCCGACATCGCACGCTACATTGAATTGACAGCCGACCTACCGGATTCCAAACCTGCCAAAGAACGCCATGCGCAGATTGCGACGGCAAAACAACGGCAACAGCTTGATTTAAGCAGAAATGACCAGCTATTACTGACCAGTTACAAAGAGGAATCCGACCTCATCCTGACCAGGGATCAGAAGCTGTCTTCACTGGATGAACTCATCATGCTGACCCAGTCACGCCTGCAGTCACTGCAAATACAGATGGAGGAACTCTCGGACAATGCTGATGAATACGAAAGCCGCGACAAGAAGGTACCTGAAGGCCTGCAGGCTCGCATGAAGAATATCCTGGAAAACATTCGCCAGGGCGAGGAATTGATCGTACTGAAACAACAGCAAAAGAGACAGCTGGAACAACAGTTTAGCGAAGATATCAAACGTTACCGCATGCTGACATCCAAGTAGATATTCGTCCGACCGGGCGAATGTGTATCAGGCGCGAATCAGTGTACCCACGCCCTCGTCGGTAAATAATTCCACCAGCACCGCATGGGCCACCCGGCCGTCAATAATATGGGATGCTTTCACACCGCAATTTACCGCTGACAGTGCGCAGGCAATCTTTGGCAGCATACCGCCGTGGATGGTGCCATCTTCAATCAGCTTGTCGACATCAGTCGCATTGAGGCCGGTGAGCAGCTCCCCGTCCTTGTCCAGCAGACCGGCGGTATTGGTAAGCAGAATGAGTTTCTCCGCCTTCAACACCTCGGCCATGCGACCGGCTACCAGATCAGCGTTAATATTGTAGGAACAACCGTCAGCACCCACACCAATTGGTGCAATTACCGGTATAAAATTACCACTCACCAGCATATCCACTACCGACGCATCGATACTTTCCACCTCGCCGACATGTCCCAGATCGATAATCTCGGGCACGTCCAGTTCCGGTGAACTGCGTTCAATCTTCATCTTGCGTGCCCTGATCAGGTCACCGTCCTTGCCGGTCAAACCCACTGCACTGCCACCATGCCGTGTAATAAGGCTGACGATCTGCTTGTTGACCTGTCCACCGAGCACCATCTCAACCACGTCCATGGTCTCGGTATCAGTGACGCGCATGCCCTCTACGAACTCGCTTTTCTTGCCAATCTTTTCCAGCAGATTGCCAATCTGTGGACCACCACCGTGAACAACCACCGGGTTAATTCCCACCAGCTTCATCAACACAACATCACGCGCAAAGCCGCTTTTCAGCGCCTCATCCACCATCGCGTTGCCACCGTACTTAATAACGACAGTCTTGCCACGGAAGCGGCGAATGTAGGGCATCGCCTCACTAAGGACGTGCGCAACATTTTGTGCGGATTCTTTTGTCAGTGACATGGTATGTGGTGCCGCATGCAGCGGCAGGAGTCAGTTAATCGGAAGAACCAGTATGATTGATCAATAAAGTAACAAATCTGTGCTCAGAATGGCAGCGACAGATCCGGACTTACCTGCAAAATGACGCGTCTGAAATCATCCATGATGCGCTTAAGCGTGGCTTCATCGTCTGCTTCAAAGCGCAACACCAGTACCGGCGTGGTATTCGAGGCACGTACCAAACCCCAGCCATCCGCGTAGTCCACACGCAACCCGTCGATGGTTGAAACGCTGGCACCTTCAAAGTGCGCATTTTCCAGCAGCTTGTTCATAAAAACAGGCGGTTCACCTTCCTGCATCACCACATTCAGCTCGGGCGTATTGACGCTGTCCGGCAGGTCAGCAAACACCTCGGTACTGCTGCGCTCATCCTTGCACAGCACTTCCAGCAATCTGGCAGCGGCATACAGGGCATCATCGAAGCCGTACCAGCGCTCGTTAATAAAAATATGGCCGCTCATTTCACCCGCCAGCAATGCGCCCGTCTCCCTGATCTTTGCCTTGATAAGCGAATGCCCGGTCTTCCACATCAGCGGGTCACCGCCGTTCTCGCGAATAACACCCTCCAGGTGGTGCGTACACTTGACGTCATAGATAATCTGGCCGCCAGGATTACGTTCAAGTATATCAATGATATAGAGCATTAAAACGCGGTCAGGCCAGATAATCCTGCCATCCGCGGATACCACACCCAGGCGATCGCCATCACCGTCAAATGCCAGGCCGATATCGGCCTGGTTCGCAGCCACCGCGCGAATCAGGTCTTGCAGATTTTCGGTCTTGCTCGGGTCCGGGTGATGATTCGGGAAGGTGCCGTCAACATCGCAATACAACTCGGTCACCTCGCAACCCAGTCCGTTCAACAACTGCGGAATCACGCCGCCGGCAACACCGTTACCGCAGTCAACCACGACTTTCAATGGTCGCGCCAGGGTTACATCACTGCGAATCCGCTCGATGTAATCCGGTACAACGTTAATGACTTCAACGCTGCCGGGATCAGCGCTAATAAGATTGTTGTCTTCGATGCGTTCGCGCAATGACTGGATCGATGCCCCGTACAGGGTCTCGCCGTCAATGACGATCTTCAGTCCGTTATAGTCAGGCGGGTTGTGGCTACCGGTAACCACGACACCATTCTGGGTATCCAGATAGTGGGTGGCAAAATACAGCACTGGTGTGGGCACACAGCCGATATCCTTGACGTCACAGCCGGTAGAAATAATACCTTTAATCAGCGCCGCCGAAAGATCCGGGCCGGATAAACGACCATCACGACCAACCACAAAAGTATTGCGTCCGCGCTGCAATGCCTCGCTGCCAATTGCTCGGCCAATCTGGGTGACTGCCGACTGCGTCAGTGTCTGGTCAACCACACCCCGGATATCATATGCACGGAATATACTGGCATCGATATCAATACTATCCTGCTCTTGTAAAGTTTCCAGGGGATCTTCTTCCAGTATCAAATTATTACTACCCGCTGCATATCCATAGTCTGCTGCGACCCCTTCCCGAATAGTGTCTTCATCCGCATCAAGATCATCTTCTATCTCGGTAACGGTTTCATTGGACAGGTATTCATCATCAGATGCACGCTCGGCCGTCACAAGCCTCTGTTTTGGCTGATTACTTGCCGCCATCTGCGTCATGAACTCGACCGTCTCATGCAGCTCTTTCAGGCCGGAAGGATATTCCCGCTGAACACGGCCATCGCGAAAATCCTTCATGATAGTAACCATGCTGACCTGGTCCACGCGCAGGGCGTTCTTGATGTTGCGAAACAGCAATACAGTCAGCACTATCAGGATAAAGGCCGCGACCAGTGCTGCGCCCAGCACCCACATACTGATCTTGCCCAGGTAATAAAGTCCCGAGACAGCCGGCCAGTAGGCCACTTGCCAACGGCTGCCGGCAATCGGCAATTCCCGTTCGGCGGCACCCTGTTTCGCCGCCTTGTCGCCGTAACGGGCAACGGCAACCGGCTTGCCCTTGGTGCCATCCTGCTGTAACTCGATATAGCCATTCAGGTCCTGCAGGTCACCAAGAATATCCTGCAATACATCCTTGGACAGTGACAACATCAAGTGGCCCACTACCCCACTGCCCGCCGGGTCCATTACCTTGCGGACGATATTGACATGCTGCTGCGGAGTGTTCAGCAAGTGCACTTCCATCGCAGGTACCTCGTTACCGGATTCCGAGATACGCATTTGTGCAATCGCTGCATAGGTCAACGGTGGCGACGCCTGCATATCGATTTCACCAAGTCCCGGCGGCAGCAGCTGAACATTTATCGCATCAGGGAATACATATCGCAATGACTCTTCGCGCGAATGCAACGATGCCTTGTTGCCCACCATCAACAGGTAAGCGATATCGGGATCCTTGGCGAGCAACGTGGTGGTTGCACCGTAATGCTCAACGATGGCGGTTATTCGCGCCGCCACCTGCTGGGTAATAATGTTGTTCTCCTGCTCCATGGTGCGCAGGATATAACCCGACATAAACTTGAAAATGAACGCTGCCAGCAACCCCAGCAACACGACACCGGTCACCAGCAACTGCACGCGTATCTTGCCCAGGCTGGCCGGTTTTGCATCCACGATCAACGGTGGCACAACCTGCTTGGCAACCGCAGCTGCAGATGATTTTTTACGCTTGAAAAATTTGCCTGCTGAGAACTTCATCACAATCCTGTAAGCACCCTGATCCGGTGTGGACTCTCAAAAATCTGAAAAATGCTGATGGGATATTATCGGCCGGTCAGGCCAATAATTTGAGCTTATTGACGCCCGGTGTGCCCAAAACCGCCGGCACCGCGCTCACTGGCATCAAAATCTTCGACTATTTCAAATTCTGCGCGTACCACCGGCACAATGAGCATTTGCGCAATACGCTCTCCCGGCTCGACCACGAAGGTTTTTTCTCCACGATTCCAGCAAGATACGAACACCTGCCCCTGGTAATCGGAATCTATCAGGCCCACCAGATTGCCAAGTACCACGCCGTGCTTGTGCCCCAGACCGGAGCGCGGCAGCAACACCGCCGCCAGACCGGTATCGGCCACATGGATAGCCAGACCGGTTGGAATCAGCCGGGTATCGCCGGGCGCCAGTTGCAGCGGTTCATCCAGGCAGGCGCGCATGTCCATCCCCGCCGAGCCGTCGGTTGCATAATGTGGCAGTGGAAACTCGTTACCAAGACGTGGGTCGAGAATCTTAAGCTGAATCTTTTGCATTAAACTTCACTACCTTTCCCTGCTGAAGGCGCTGTTGAAATTGCGTAGCAATCAGTGCTGTCAGCTGACGTGCCAGCTGTTGTTTGCCGGTAACCGCCAGGCGCTGTTCGCCTGTTTCCCAGAATACCTGCAAGGCATTCTCTTCACTGTTAAAACCCAGTCCGTTACCGACCTGGTTGGCAGCAATCATATCAAGACCCTTGGCATGGCGTTTCTGCCGGGCGTTATTCTCCACAGACTCTGTCTCCGCTGCAAAGACGACAGTATATGGCGCATCCGGCAGTGCAGCTACGGCAGCAAGGATATCGGGATTACGTTCCAGCTGCAGCGAAATTTCAGCTGCCTGTTTCTTGAGCTTCTGTTCCGCAACCGTAACAGGCCGGTAGTCAGCCACGGCAGCGACACTGATAAAGATATCCGCCGCAGTGACGGACTGCATAACAGCGGCGTACATGTCGGCGGCACTGACTACATCGATACGCTGCACACCTGACGGCGTATCCAGACTGACCGGACCACTGATCAGCGTCACGCTGGCGCCAGCCTCGGCCGCTGCGGCTGCGACAGCAAAACCCATTCGACCGGAACTGTGGTTGCTGAGAAAACGCACCGGGTCTATCGCCTCGCGCGTCGGGCCCGCTGTTACCAGTACCTGCCGTCCAGCCAGTGTACCGCTATCAAACAGGGCAGCTAAAGCCTCGGCCAACTGCAACGCTTCCAGCATTCGACCGGGTCCGGTTTCACCACAGGCCTGCGCGCCAGCTGCCGGTCCGAGAACAGTAATGTGGCGCGCCAGCAGGGTCGCGATGTTTTCAGCCGTGGCCGGTTTTTCCCACATGGCACGATTCATCGCCGGCGCAACCGCCACCGGTGCCTCACAGGCGAGGCAAACCGCGCTCAGCAAATCATCTGCACGACCGGCAACCAGGCGGGCAAGAAAATTCGCAGTTGCAGGCGCCACCAGCAAGGCATCGGCCCAGCGCGCCAGTTCAATATGCCCCATGGCCGCTTCTGCGCCGGGATCCAGCAAATCGGTATGTACCGGGTTTCCTGACAAGGCCTGCAATGTCAGCGGCGTAATGAATTCACACGCCGCCGGCGACATCACCACGCGCACATCGGCACCGGACTGTCGCAACTGGCGTACCAGCTCCGCACTCTTGTAGGCCGCGATACCACCCGTGACACCCAGCAGGATGTGTTTTCCATTCAAATAGTCCATTTGTCAGCAGTTTACCAGATGATTGATTCGCTGTGGCAGGCCACATAGCGGCAACGGCCTACACACACAGGGGATTACCTCCGCTGTCACTGCCCGGCGAGCTGTGACATATCTATACCTATGCATACCATCCGCGACTGGCCGGCCGCAGAACGTCCGCGTGAAAAACTGCTCGCCCGTGGCCCGGCGGCACTCTCCGATGCCGAACTGCTGGCCATCTTTCTGCGCACCGGCGTCAGCGGCAAAACCGCGGTTGATCTCGCCCGTGAGCTGTTACAGGGCTTTGGCAGCCTGCGTGCGCTGCTGGATGCCGACCGGCTACAATTCTGCTCGCAGCATGGGCTGGGATCAGCGAAATTTGCGCAGTTGCAGGCCGTGCTGGAGATGACACGCCGTCACCTGCAGGAACAACTGCAACGTGAAGACAGCCTGGATAACCCGGAGACGACGCGCCGGTTTCTTGCCAGTCGTTTGCGCCATCTGCCGCATGAGGTGTTCGCCTGCCTGTTTCTCGACAACCGGCACCGGGTCATCGTCTTTGAGGAACTGTTTCGCGGCACCATAGACGGCGCCAGCGTGCATCCGCGAGAAGTGGTACGGCGTGCCCTGCAGCACAATGCAGCCGCCGTCATCCTGTCCCATAACCATCCCTCAGGGGTCGCCGAACCCAGTCGCGCCGACATCCAATTGACACGTCGCCTGATGGAAGCACTGGCATTGATTGATGTGCGGGTGCTGGATCACATCGTCGTGGGCGAGGGAGACGGGGTTTCTTTTGCGGAACGTGGGCTGCTGTAATGACCGGCCCTGCAGGCAGTCTCTTGCCGATAAAAAACCAAAAACACCCGGACATCCTCCTATCTGACTGATTTAACTGTTTTATCTGCCTGCAGCCAAAATCAGGCCGGCTTGTAAGCCGGCGTTGTTTCTGGTATAAAATGCGCCCCTCCTGCTGATGGCGGGCTTTTTTTTACCGAGGTTTAGAACAATGTCCAGAGTATGTCAGGTCACGGGTAAACGTCCGCAAAGCGGCAATAACGTGTCCCACGCCAAAAACAGAACCCGTCGCCGCTTCCTGCCGAACCTGCATGAGCACCGCTTCTGGGTAGCCGCCGAAAAGCGCTTCATTAAACTGCGCGTTTCTGCCAAGGGTATGCGCATCATTGACAAGCTGGGCATCGAATCGGTTCTCGCCGACATCCGGTCGCGTGGCAACAAGGTCTAGGAGAAAGCATTATGCGTGACAAAATCAAACTCGTCTCCAGCGCCGGTACCGGTCATTACTACACCACCACCAAGAACAAGCGCAACATGCCGGAAAAGATGGAAATCAAGAAATTCGATCCGGTGGTACGCCAGCATGTCATGTACAAGGAAGCCAAGATCAAATAACGCTTTCAGACGTGTATCAACAAGAACCCGGCACTGCCGGGTTTTTTATTGGCGAAAAATAAACAACAATACCTGCAGGAGCGGACCGTGTCCGCGATGGCAGTGCAGAAAAACCATCGCGGACACGGTCCGCTCCTGAAATCTGATTATATCTCCTCACGCTGCAGCATCAGGTTGCCGACGGCATCGACCCTGCACTGCCAGCCATCCGGTAACCAGCTGGTCGCAACCGTTTCGGTAACCAGTGCCGGACCGTTAATCACCTGTCCGGCGTACAGTTCGGCTCGCGCCCATATCGGCACGCCAGCGGCCTGGCCTGCCATCATGACGTGCTGTGGCGCTGCTGAAGTGGCCTGCTTTTGAATTTCCGGCAGACTGATCTCAGGTATCGCACCCTGCAGACTACAGCGCAGATTTACCAGTTCCACCGGGGTCGGCAATCGATGTCCGTAGCGCTGCTCATGCCGGGCATGAAAAGCCGCCGTGGTGGCGCTTACTCCCTGCCAGGGCAGGTTCAGCGTATATGACTGGCCCTGATAACGCAGGTCCAGGCTGAAACCGGTAGTGATATCTGCCGCATTCACTCCCTCGGCCAGCAGCTCGTCCGTGCCCGTCGTCGCCAGCGCCTGTAATGCCGCTGTCAGCCGGTCATCAGAAAAGTCCGCAAGATCGCCGGTCAGGGTGCGTGATAATTGCCGTGACCGTGCGGCCGCCAGCATACCCAGCGCAGACAATACGCCAGCATGTACCGGTACCAGCGCCCGCGCCATGCCCAATGCCTCCGCAAGTGCACAAACATGCAGGCCACCGGCGCCACCAAATGACACCAGAACATACGCACGCGGATCCACACCCCGCTGCACCGATATAACCCGTAAAGCCTGTGCCATATGCTCATTCGCCAGCGCTACTATGCCGAACGCCGCCTGTTCCACGCTCAACTGCAGGGCGGCTGCAATCTGCTCTACAGCCGCCATTGCTGCTGCACGGTCGAGCACCATACTGCCGCCCAGAAAGGCGTCCGCTTGCAAACGTCCCAGCACCAGATTGGCATCCGTCACCGTCGCCTGCCGCCCGCCCTGGCCGTAACAGGCAGGCCCCGGCTCAGCGCCGGCGGATTCCGGCCCAACACGCAGCAAGCCACCGGCATCAATACTGGCAATCGAACCGCCGCCGGCACCAATGGTATGCATATCCACCATCGGTACCGCGACCGGCCAGTCACCGATACGGCCTTCCGAGGTTAAACGTATCTCACCATCGATAAGCGCAACATCCGTCGAGGTACCACCCATGTCAAAGGTTAGCAACCTGGAATGCCCGGCCTGTTGACCGATAAAACGCGCCCCTGTCAGTCCACCGGCCGGACCGGACAACAGCAGGTGTACCGCCTTGCTGCCGGCCTTGTCGGCACTCACGGTACCGCCACTGCTTTGCATCACGGCCAGCGGTGCCGGTGATAACTGCTGTTCCAGCCGCTGCAGGTAACCGGCAACCAGCGGTCCGGTCCAGGCATTCAACCAGGTGGCAATGCCCCGCTCGTACTCCTTGTAGACCGGCAGCACCGCGGAAGAACGCGATATAAACAGACCAGCCGGCAGCCAGTCTTCAATAGCCCGCTCATCCTTATCATCCAGAAACGAGAACAACAGGTTGATTGCCACCGCTGCCGGCCTGACTGCGTCTATTGCGGCCAGCAAGGCGGCCTTGTCCTGCGGCGAAAAATCACTGGTGTGGCGGCCATCTGCACCGATACGCGCATCCACTTCCAGACAGCAGTCCGCCGGTACCGGTGGACGCGGCCGTTGCGGCTGCAAATTGTAAAGTTCACGGCGCGCCTGCCGGCCGATGGTGAGCACGTCACCGAGACCACGATTGGTGATATAGACGGTACGCACACCCTTGTGCTCCAGTACCGCATTGGTTGCCACGGTGGAGCCGTGCACCACCCGCAAACCATCCATGGTCACACCCAGCTCGCGAATACCCTGTACAATGGCCTGCTCCGGGGCCTGTGGCGTTGACAGCACCTTGTGAATTCTCAGGGAGTTGCCATCAAACAGAACAAAATCGGTAAAGGTACCGCCGGTATCAATACCCAGCTGCAGCTCTGTGGAATCAGGTTTTTTCATATTCTCAAGCTTGCAACGCGATTGCCGCGCCGGTGTTGTAACGGCGGGGAAGATGGCTATTCTGACAACTTGTAATCACCGGTACAAACGGAATAATACGCAGCATGTCTAGTCAAGCACTGGTACACGTAGAACACCTCACCCGGTATTACAGTCAGAACTGTGCCGTTAATGATGTCAGCTTTGATCTCGCCAGGGGTGAAGTGCTTGGCTTCCTCGGCCCCAACGGGGCCGGCAAATCCAGCACCATGCAAATAATCACCGGCAACCTCGCACCCACTGCCGGCCAGATCAGCATTGCCGGCCTGGATCTGCTGGAACAACCGAAGCAGGCAAAGCGCGAAATCGGTTACCTGCCGGAACAACCACCGGTCTACCGGGAATTAACCGTCGATGAATATCTGCTCTACTGCGCCCGGCTGAACCGCATTGCACGCAGCCGTATCAGCGCAGCAGTCAGCCTTGCAAAGGAACGCACCGGACTCGGCGACACCGGACGACGCCTGATTGGTAACCTTTCCAAGGGTTACCAGCAACGCGTTGGCATTGCCCAGGCCATTATTCACAACCCGGCAGTAGTGATACTGGATGAGCCCACGGTCGGCCTGGACCCGTTACAGATTCGTGAAATTCGCGCGCTCATCTGTGAGCTTGGCAAAGAGCACGGCATCATACTGTCAACACACATACTGCCCGAGGTACAGGCAACCTGCACCCGCGTGCAGATCATCAATCGCGGCAAGCTGGTATTTTCAGACAGCACCGCGGGACTGCAGTCCCGCATGAATGCC